>JGI12316J15310_10000023_pt8 | contig 290343 bp, 275 predicted proteins | sample MarCyaLeptolynsp_FD_15310 | JGI IMG/M metagenome (IMG submission 15310)
CGCGATAGGCGCTCAAGATTTGGGCTTTTTCTTCAATGGTGTGGCGGCATTGTGGTTTTAAAACGCGGTACGCATCACAGTCTTTACAATGATATTGCGCATTCCCGCATTTATTCGTACCATTGCGCACGATATTAATGCTGCCACACCGACTACAGTTATAGGTAACGGTTTCTTTTATCATGATAAGCAGCATTATATCTCTTTTCATCACTTACCTTTTAACCACTATGGAAAAATTTTATATGTTTGCAAAAGCATCCCAAAGCTGGCGAAGTATGAGTAAATGGCTAAAAATAACGGTCAATTGCCCATGCAACACCGTTTTCATCTAATGATGGGATCACTTCATCAGCAATCGCCTTGAGTTCGGGAACGGCATTGCCCATTGCTAACTTGAGCCCCACTGCTTCAAAAAGCCCAATATCATTCTCGCCATCACCAATACCAATAACTGACGCAGGATCAATATTATTGTGGCAACACCACCAGCCAACACCTGTTGCTTTGCTCACTTGCGATGCAACCCCATCGGCAAAATACCCCGGCTTACCCGACCGAAAGCGTTGCTTGTGTAGGGTAATGTCATCACGGGCAGCTAGCGCCTGCCAATGATCATCCGCAAGACCACTGACATAAAAAGATGGGCTAGCCCAATCGGTGATCGCATCAAGCGGCTGCATGGGAATATCTCGATGTTTGCCATTGCTTGTCCGTGCGACCTCGTTGGCAAAAGTTGCATAGGTTTGTTTGATTAATAAATAGCCGCCACATTGCTCGACAAATTCAGTGATTGCTTGCATGGTTTCCGCAGGGATCAACCGTTCCTGATACACGGTTCCATCCGAACCAATCAATTGTGCACCCCCACAGACAACATGCACCCCTTTGATTTGGTGAGCGTCAATATACCCTTGAATAAACTGAAATTGACGCCCTGTACAAATCCCAAAAGGATGTGGCAATTGTTGAATTGCGTCGGTGACTTCAGCAGCAACCCGTAATTGTTTAAAGTGAATTGTGCCGTCAAAGTCACATAACAAGCCTGCAAAAGATTGTGATTTAGCGGGCATAGCTGCGGTGGTCAACATATAATCCTTCAGCATCCGTGACAAAAACCGTATCACCGCTATTGTTCCAGACTTCTTCTCGTTGGCACCAATACAGTTCATTTTGAGTATCTACAGCGCACCCCGTAAACAACAGCACGGTTCTAAACGGCGCAACCTCAAGCGCAGGGAAGGTGTATATATTGCCATCACTATCACTAATGGTATAGCCTTCCATATTGACAACCGCCTCACCTCGATTTTCAAGGCGCACAAACTCACCTAATAAATTATCATTATCAATCCCTGCTGGATCAAAATCAACAAAATCAATTTCTATGGTAGACGTACTTGGTGACCAAACCCCCAACAACTCATCAAAACTAAAGGCTTCCGCTTGTTCCAAAAAGCCATCATATTGTTCTGCACGCTGTTTACGGGTCGCATACCCCGCCCGCACAATTTCATAATTGGCGAGCAAACCATCCACCCACAGATAAACTGTTTCATCTCCCATTTGCTCTATATTGACGGTTTTACCGTCCAGCAAATCTCGCGTAAATTGGGTGGCATCATCAAATAAGTAGTGACCGTCGGGTGGTGTATTTACGCCAGCTAAGATTACCGTTGCACCATCCTCAAGGGTGACCACATTACCCGCCTCGACACTTTCCACAACAACGCTGGGCAAACTTTCTTCGTCAGGGGCAGGCGGGCGGGGCTCTAACACCTCGGCAGGGGCGGCGTCTTCGGCGGGCGGCGCATCTTCTGGGGTGTCATCATCATTATCACCACCGCCACAAGCTGTTAGAATAAGACCAATAATTATCATCCCAATAATCAGGATCGATTTTTGCATAGGGGTTCTCCTTATGTCATCACCTACTTATTGTAGCCTGAGTTGGGATTGTTCACCGCATTTATAGGGTAAATTCATGTTAAGAATTGTTCACATTACGGATACACACCTTGGTGATGACCGCGAGTACACTCTCTACGGGCGCAATACCTATCATGATGCTCAACGCATGATCGACCATATCAACCATGATTTAGTCATCACGCCCGACTTTGTGATCCATACCGGTGATGTGACCCAAGCCCCCACCCCAGAAGCATATCAACTTTCGGCAGAAGTCTTTGGCGCGCTAAATTATCCGATCTATTATGTGTGTGGCAACCATGACGGGCGCGATTTGATGAAACACTATCTTGCTGTGCCAAGTGTGGGAACGGATCGCATTTACTATGATTTTCGATTCCAAGATTATCATGTGGCAGTCTTAGATACCCGCGCCGAGATCGACCCCCAAGGCGAGGTCACACCAGAACAACTCGATTGGTTAGCCAATTTATGGCACACTAGCGATGCAAAATCATTTATTCTGGTATTGCATCACGTGCCGATCAAAACCTATACCCAATGGCATGATGACCGAATGCGGATCATGAATGGTGATCAGTTATTCAAAACCTTGGAACCGTTTACCGCAACATTACGCGGCATCTTTTTTGGGCATTTGCATCGCCCATTTACGGGGTTCCGTCATGGGATTGTGTGTAGCGCGGCGGGTTCCGTGTTTGCGCAACTTGGCACAAGCCGCGCCGGACGTCCCGAACCGCATAGCGGCACATGGGGCGCTTATAGTATTTTGACCATGACACATCAACAAACCGTTGTGGAACACTTCACGATTCCACGCTAAGACAGACCCAAAAACATCATTGGAGGCCATTACACTATGGGTGTTGATTACGCAATTAATTATGGGTGTGTACCCAAAGAAGTTTTTACCACTGAAGGCTTGATCCAACGGGTCAAAGCGCATGATCGTGCCGACGCGATCCGCTTGTTTTACAAAAGCCAAGGCGAAGACCGCAACCCCGAAGATATGGGGTTTGAAATGATCTATCGGACAGCCGATGGCACCGAAGAAACCCGTCTGATCCGCATTGATGAACTCGACAAAATGACTGCCGAACTGGACCCCCATGAAGCCCATTGCGCCAATTGCCCCGCCAATCGACTCAAAAAACCATTTGGGTGTATCGGCAACGTAAACTATCCGCTGTCGGGGAAGTCTGAGGTATGGATGTTAGAACTATTACCATCCGAAGATGAGCCGCTCCCGTTTTTGTTGCTCAAAGAGGGCAATGATATGGGGAACACAGGCGCGCAAGCGGTCGCCTTGCGGCAAAATAGCCCTGGTGTATTTTTTGAATCAACCGATTCAATCTATCGGCAATATTCTGAAATGGATGTTTCTGGTGAACGCTTATTTGAATTGTTCTTTTTGTTGGGGGCTATCCAACCGAAACGGGCGCATATGATCCTGATGTTTTTGGGTGCCGTTGGCCGTGACATGGAAGCAGCCGAATTGTTTGATCTGGTTCCTGCGCCAGCCGACGCCGGCGAACGCTATCCGTTTTTATTGGAGTTTGTCCCTAATGAGGATCAAAGTATTCGGGACATCAAGCACTTTTTGCATACGTTGTATGTCGCATGGTTGCTCAACCGCGATGTGTATTTGGATGTGTAGCGTTTGACATCCGAATCATACAACATTTGACATTAGAACAGGCAATCCATGTGATGGTTTTGCAATTATGTAGGGACGGCATACATGCCGTCCGACACCCAATTCGGACGCAATATATTGCGTCCCTACACATTAATTTCTCACATGCAACCCTGTTTGTACACACCACCAACAGGAGCAATGATGATTGAAACACAACATCTAGCCAAACATTTTAAAGAGTTTGAAGCCGTGAAAGACATCACCTTCACCGCACATGATGGCGAGGTATTTGGCTTACTCGGTCCCAATGGCGCTGGCAAAACCACCACACTACGGATGCTGTCCACCATCGTACAACCGACATCTGGCACAGCAACAGTGAGCGGTTACGATATTCGGCACGATAAGGATCAAGTCCGTAGCAATCTGGGGATTTTGGTCGAAAGCGCGGGGTTGTATGCCCAATCCACCACCCGTGAGCATCTGCGCTACATCGGAAATTTGCATGGCTTGCGGGGTAAATCGCTAGAACAACAGATCAACATGTTGATCGAACGCCTTGGAATGCAAGATTTTGCGGATCGGCGAGCGAGTAATTTCTCCCGGGGGATGGTGCGTAAAGTGATCATGGGCATGGCCTTGATCCATAATCCGCCCAACATCATCCTCGATGAACCCACCCAAGGCTTAGATGTGGTCAGTACCCGCGCCGTGCGGGATATTATCCGCGATTTTCGGGATGAGGGGCGGTGTGTGGTCTTTAGCACCCATCATATGGATGAAGTCGAGCGCTTATGTGATCGGGTGGCGATTGTCCATCGGGGGCAAATCCTCGCAGCGGGAACCCCTGACGAGCTTAAAGCCCAATATCAAGTGGATAGTCTTGAATCGGCTTTTGTAGAAGTCATTGGCGAAGATGCCATTTTAGAAGAAGCCCGCCGCGAAGCAGAACGCGACCAAAAGTAATCGGAGACCCATACCCCATGCGTACCAGACAAATTTTCAATATCGTTTTTCGGAAAGAACTGCGTGAACTCTTACGCGACCGTCGATCCTTGTTTTGGCTGTTTGCGCCCCCCATCATTTTGCCCGGTATGGCGATCTGCGCGGGGTTGTTCATCGGAACACAATTGATCCGCATCGCTGATGATGGCTTCCCCATTGTGATCGAAAACCCCGAACAATCCCCTGAACTCGTTGAACGCTTTGAAGCTGAAGAAACCATTGAAGTCTTAGATCCAACGGGCGATCCCGATGATCCCTTTGGGGAGGCCGTGATGGTGGTGGCCATCCCTGAAGACTTTCAAGACCAACTCAATGATACGGGCACAGCATTTGTAGAACTCCGCACCCGTGACGATTCGATCATTAGCTTTTTTGGAACCAGCAATGTACGCAGCGTGATCGATAGCTATAGTCAATCTTTGCTGGATGACCGCTTAACGGAACTCGGTGTCGATCGCCAATGGTTAAATCCCATTAGTATCGGAGAACGCCGTGTAACTACCACGGCAACCGTTGCATCAGGCACTGATGGAGAAGAGGAAGACGGTGGTAGCATCCTTGCCACAATCTTTTTACCGTTAGCGGTCACCTCTTGGTTATTAGGTGGCGGGATGGGATTGGTTTTAGATTCTACCGTTGGCGAAAAAGAACGCCAAACCATTGAAAACCTATTGGTCACTCCTGCCAGCCGTGTTGGGATTGTGATGGGCAAGATGACTGTTATCTTTTTGGCATCGATGGCGGTGATGGGGTTATGGCTTTTTGAAGGCTTACTACTCAATGCGTTTAGCGTAGCAGGCCCCGAACTGCTCGAACAAGATAACCTGAGCATGGGGGATGCCATCAGTACGATTGCCAATAGCGGCACAGGGCTTTTTGGCTTGATTGGCGCGTTATTGTTAATGATCATTCCCTTTACCATCATGTTAAATGGCCTTGTAATGGCATGGTGTGCCTATGCCCGCAACTACCGCGAAGCGAATCTGTTTATGGCATTGGTTCAATTGGGCTTACCAGGGAGTGTGTTGTTAACCGTCTTTAGCCTGCCGCCAGATGTTGCCGATGGATTTTATGCAATCCCCTTCTTCGGAACCGTGATCGCCATTCGCGATCTGTTCAGCAATAGCTTGCCCACCCAAGGCATCATCATTAATGTGATTACTGGATTCACCTATTCCAGTTTAGCCGTGTGGTTTGCCGCATGGGTCTTTGGACGAGAATGGTCACTGACGCGCGGCTTACAATAAGCATCATTCATTTGTAAGGAATCTATCGCGCAAGCGGTCAAATGATTTTAGGTAGAATGGTTTATCATAAGTGAGACGTATTGGATGAAAACGATTGTAAACACGATGACCCGATCCAAATTATGGCTAGTTGGTTTAATGGCAAGTCTATTGATGCTTTTGGCGATGGGGTTAGTCCCCACATATGCCCAAGAGAACCTTGCATCAACTGCTTGCTTAGAAACACCGTTTGACAATGGATGCCACGCAGGGCTCCCCATTGCGCAATATACACGCTTATTAGATGAAATGGCCTTGAACCCCACCCCAAATGTGGATCAAGTTCCTGTGAATGAAGATGAAGTTTATCGCTTCTCGTTCCGGCGCTTAAATAAGGCTGGTGTTGTGACCTACGATACCCCCAACGGAAACCCCATCGGGAATGTGGCGGCGGGCTTCACGTTTGTTACTACGCTAGAATATCAACCCGGATGGGTGAAGATCAGCACCACCGAATGGGTACAAGAAGGGGACACCACCATTGTGCAACCTAGCTTATACTCAGGTTTAGAACTCAATAGTGCTAGCTTGCAATACGAACTCGCATGGATGCTATTACCTGAATATCCTGCTCCTTATCCAGGTGCGGAAGGGGATCGCGAACGCCCTCGCTTAGAGCGCTATACCCCCATCAACATTTTTGCGACGGCTGAAGTTGATGGCTGGCGTTGGTATCTGGTTGCCCCTGAAACATGGATCAAACAAACATCGATTGGTAAAGTTGTGCTCAGTGAGCGCCCAGAAGGGGTTAAAGGGCGCTGGGTATCGGTTGATCTATATGAGCAAGTTCTGGTGGCATATGATGAAGCGGATAATCCAGTTTATACCACACTCGTATCATCTGGGTTGGAACAATGGTCAACTGAGGAAGGCACCTTCCAAACATGGACACGGCTCCGTGCGGATGCGATGAACGGGGCAGAGGGGCGTTCAGACTTTTATAGCCTCGACTTTGTACCGTGGGTACTTTATTTTGATGGTAGTTACGCCCTACACGGTGCCTATTGGCATGATCGCTTTGGGTATCGCTCTAGCCGTGGATGTGTCAATCTCTCGATTACCGATTCGGCATGGATCTATGACTGGACGCTTGAAGGCGGCTATGAACTGCCGTGGGTGCATATCTTTAGTAGTGATGAATACCGTAGCCCTGAAGATGTCCGTTAACATTGAGCATCAACAGCTCTACTATCGTCAAAATGACACAAAATGGGGTGGTTAGTCACCATCCCCAATGCACACACTAAAACAACAAAAGGAAACAATAACCATGACCGACCTCAAACGTTGTACACGCTGTTTATTACCCGAAACCGCTGACACCATCGTGTTTGATGAACAAGGTGTCTGTAGTGTCTGCCGCAACCATGATGTTAAAATTCAACTCGACTGGGACGCCAAAAAAGCCCAATTGGATGAACTCATCGAAACCTATCGTGGCAAAGGCTCTTACGATTGTGTGATTCCCTTCAGCGGGGGCAAAGACAGTGCTTTTACGCTGTGGTATTTAGTGACTCATTACAAAATCAAACCCTTGGTTATTTCTTGGGATCACGGCTTTTACCGCCCCGGTGTATTGCGGAACCGCGAACGGATTCAACAAAAATTGGGGGTCGATTTCCTCAGCTTTACCCCCAATAAACAAGTTGTCAAAAAATTGATGGCAGAAGCGCTCCGCCGTAAAGGGGACTTTTGCTGGCACTGCCATACTGGGATTTTTGCCTTTCCGATGCAAATGGCGGTTCGTTTTGGTGTGGGCTTGGTCTTTTGGGGGGAACCCAATGCCGAATATCAAAGCTTTTATAGCTATGATGATATTGAAGAAGTCGATGAACGCCGCTTCAATCGCTATGTGAACTTAGGCATCACAGCGGAAGATATGGCAGGCTTTATCGATGGGGTAGACGAACGCGACTTAGAACCCTATGTGTACCCCAAACTCAAAGACTTAATGCGCCTCAATTATCGCTCCGTATGCTTGGGTAGCTACATTCCTTGGGATGTTAAACGCCAAGTGGAAATCATTGAAACCGAACTCGGTTGGGAACGTGACTTGGTTGAGGGTGTACCCCCTGAATATGGTTATGAAAAGATCGAATGTGCGGTGCAAGGCGTGCGCGATTACTTGAAATACATCAAGCGCGGCATGGGGCGCACCAATCACCTCGTTAATATTGATATTCGCAACGGGCGGCTCACCCGTGAACAAGGGGAAGCCATCCAAGCACAATATGATGGCAAACGCCCCGCAAGTTTGGACGAATTTCTTGGGTACGTCAAAATGGATGAAGAAGAATTCCTTGATGTTGCCATGCAGCACCAAGTCACCCCATGGGAATTTGACCCCACCAAGGTGGAAAAAGGCGAAAAGTTACCGGATCAAGATAGCTGGAATTTAAACCCATTTGAGGAAGAAGCCTAACAATGATCACGATTGTCGATTATGGAATGGGCAATCTGCGCTCTGTGAACAATGCCCTTGATCTGCTGGGCGCAGATGTCGAAATCACCAGCGAGCCAGAAAAAATTCTGGCCGCCGAACGCTTAATCTTGCCCGGAGTGGGTGCATTCGGGTTAGCAATGCAACATCTTCGTGAACGTGGCTTAGTAGAAGCGCTCAACCAAAAAGTCCTTAACGAACGCACACCCATTTTAGCGATCTGCTTGGGGATGCAACTCTTGGGGCAATCAAGCAATGAACACGGACAACATAACGGCTTAGGCTGGCTCCCCGGTCGGGTTCAATTGTTTGAACTAACCGATTTACGGGTTCCCCATGTTGGGTGGAATAACATTACCTTGCATGGCAAGCCACCCTTGTTTAACACGCTAGCTGACCAAAGCGAAATGTATTTCGTCCATAGCTACCACTACATGCTTGACCCCGACGACGACCAAAGCGTGATCGCAGCAACCACCGATTATGGCTATGAATTTGTGGCAGCCGTCCACCGTGACAATATTTTTGGTACACAATTCCACCCTGAAAAAAGCCAAGCGGCAGGGCTCAAGATTTTACAGAACTTCATGATGTGGGAAGTTCCCCAGAAAGAAATGGCGTAACCCATGCTCAAAACGCGCTTGATCCCGACCTTGCTCTTGATGGAGGGGCGCATGGTCAAAACCAAAAATTTTGATTCCTTGCAAGATGTTGGGCATCCCGTCAAAGCGGCAAAGGTCTATGACGCCCAAGGTGTGGATGAATTGATCTTTTTGGACATCACCGCCTCAGAAGAAAATCGGCGCACCTTGTTTGATGTGATTGAGCAAGTCACCGAAGAAAGTTTTATGCCCTTTACGGCGGGCGGTGGATTGCGCACCATTGACGATATTCGCGCCTTGCTCAATGCCGGTGCTGATAAAGTGACGTTGAACACACAAGCCGTGCGCAAACCTGACTTTATTAGCGAGGCCGCCGAGCGATTTGGCAATCAATGTATTGTGGTGTCAATTGATGCCCGCCGCATCAAAACCAGAAAATATGAGGTTTACATCAATCGCGGGCGCAAAGCCACAGGATTAAATCCCGTAGAGTGGGCACAACAAGCCGTTGAGCGTGGCGCAGGCGAGATCATGATCACCTCGATTGATCAAGAGGGCACGATGCAAGGGTACGATCTGGAATTGGTAAAACAAGTAGCTGATGCGGTATCCGTCCCTGTGATTGCACACGGTGGCGCGGGTAACCCTGAGCATTTAGTGCAAGCGATTAAAGAATCCAATGCGCACGCGGTCGCCGCCGCCAGTATGTTTCACTTCACCGACCAAAGCCCCATTAAATCACGGGCATACATGCAACGCGCCGGGCTCAACGTCCGCCGGGCTTAACTCCGTTTAATCAAGATGCAACGTTGCGATCCTTGGCTGGCAAAGTCATGAATCCGTTGCATCTCTCCCTCGGAACACGCATACAATAATTTCAGTTCCATATCCCGCTTGAACAAATCAACACAGGCTAAAACACCCATAATTTGCTTTTGGGGTAATGTCCCCACCCAAATATCCAAATCATCCCCATCGCTAGAACTTACCCCTTTGAGATACCCATAATCCAATGGATAAATTTTATCAGGAAAGCGTGGATGGGCGGTTCCTTGAGGGCGGTCTAATTCAATAGTGGAAGTCTCAATCAGTTTATCGACCATTTCCCAGAATGTGTTGCTTTCTATGTCCATAATTACATATCTTTCATATTCGGGTTCTGATACACTTGAACCTGCCCCGATTCAAAAATCAAATCCCAATGATCTTGTATGTCCATTAACATCTCAGGCAATAAGGGAATATGATCCCCCCCCCAATTCCACCATAAGGTATCAATCACCACATACTGCGCTTCTTGATACAATGGCGAATGATGAAAACGGCTTTCGGTCAGATGCACATCTCCCCAGATGGTATATCCGTTTTCAGTTTGTATGGCTGCCCCCATTGAAAACTCAATGGTGTTGGCGTCCAATAACCAACCAATCGGAGAACTCACCACGACCCGATCAGATGGCTCCAAAATCGGATTCAAATAATCAGCAACTGCTTGGGCATCCTCCGCAGGAATCAACAAGGCTTGATGAGGTGATACCCAGCCATCTTGTAAGCGATCAGGAAATTTTTGTGCATAGGTTAATCCGATGGCAAAAACGGCGATGGCTATCAGGCCAAGCCATTGATGATTTGTAAGGCGCTTAATACCTAAATAACTCCACCATACAATCACAGCACCACCTAATGCCACAAATGGATACAATGGAATCCGATAATAAATCGTGAGGCTATACAGGGGAATTGTCCGCGCCATAATCAAAAATGGAACCCATAAGAGCAATGCAGCCAATCGATATTTTGGCAGAAAGGTAATTCCGATCATGCCCATTGCCATCCACATATCAAAATACATCACATTTTGGCGTAATACTTGCCACTGATCGGCAACTGCTCCCGACTGTGTGCGCCCAAAGGTAAATACCAGATCATGCCAAAACGCATGAGGAGACGTAACCACCATCAATCCTGCATAGATTAGCGGGGGCACACTGAGCATGATGAGCGCTTTGATGCGTTGTCGAGGAACCCACAGCAAAAAGGGCAACATAAATGACAGCATCACCACATCAGTAATTAATCCGATCCCAAAAATAAACGCCCCCCACGCTAACCGTTGATCTGTTTCTCGATAGTGATGGATCAAGATCACGCTTAGGAGCAAAAAACACACGGTTAAATTGTAAGAAAATCCAAAACGGCTATAGACTGCTGCATCAGGATAAATCGCCAGCATCAGCGCCGCTAACCATGCCAAAATAGGTAACTGCCAATAACGCCGCACCCACCACCATAACAATCCAATGGCAACCAGCGAACAGATCACTGTTAGCAAGCGTAACACAAATATATCTGTACCAAAGATGGCAAACGCCCCCGCTAGAAATATATGAAAAATCGGCGGGCGGGCGAACAACAAAACCGATTCTTGCACCGCCATATAACGGATTTCGCCATTTAGCAGATTGTGAGCAATGTCAACATGCGCGGTTTCATCGGTATACCACGCGGGGTTAGCAGAGAGGTTTTCAAGGCGAATCCATGCGGCAATACTAAACACAAATAGCACCGCCAACACTTCTAGACTATGGGTTTTGAAAAAAGCCAAATACTGTTTAAAGATAGCCATTCGCTTGATACCAATCATAGGTATCTTGGATGCTTTGCCGTATATCAATTTGTGGGGCGTGGAGTTCGGTTTCCATTTTGGTGATGTCAATATAAATCGATTGGCGGCTCAAGCGCAACTGATTCCCCTCGGCAGGGATTGGTAAGCCCATTGCCCGCCCAATATCAACAGCCATCGCCGCAGCAGGGATCATAAATCCATAAGATGGGATGATCGGCGGCGCAACGCCAACCACATCACATACCAACGAAATGAACGTTTTATGCAACATGTTCTGATTCCCAATCAAATATCGTTCCCCTGTGCGTCCATGTTGGGCGGCGGCAAGATGCGCTGCGGCAACATCGCGCACATCCACATAATTTGTGCCACCGGTTTGGGGCATGGTCGGTAGCACCCCGCGTTTCACTTCCAAAATAATCGATCCTGAAATCTGATTCAGGTCACAGGGGCCAATGATAATCGCAGGATTCAAAATCACCGCATCAAGCCCCCGCCGAATGGATTGATACACTTCTGCTTCGGCTAAAAACTTACTATGCCCATACGGCGATAAACGCGGATCAACATTAAAATACGAATCTTCTGTGGCAACTTGCCCTGCTGTGTAGCCCACCGCCGCAACACTACTGGTAAACATAAAGCGCTTGATCTGGGCGTTCTCGGCAGCATTTAACAGAGCGCGGGTTCCATCCACATTGACTTGGTAAATCTTTTCTTTCCCTGTGCGCCAATAGTCCGCCACAGCCGCTACATGAAACACCCAATCGACACCTTGTAGATCACGGGTGAGCGCTTCTTCATTCATCATATTGGTGGTCAGATGCTGCACATCCAAATCTTGGATGGCATCTAAACGGCTACTTGCCCGCCGCAAAATTTTGACATGATGCCCATCAGCAAGCAACAGCCGCACCAGATGCGACCCGACAAAGCCTGTAGCCCCCGTGACTAAAGCAGTTGCCATTAATCGTCCTCGCTTAGATCAACTTTTTTATCCAGATCTTCTACCGCTAATGCCGTAAAGCGCATAAAGGCTTTTTCTTGTGGGCTAAGTTCAGCAGGATACTCTTTATCATCATAAGCTTCTAAGATGCTATACCCCTCTTTGATGTAAGTCCGAATCGTGTGTGGACTCAAGCCCATTTCATCAGCGGCTAGATCGGCAGTCATACCTTCCACGACACATAACATCAACGCTTGACGCACACGATCCGTTAATTCAGGATAAGCCCGTCCATCGGGTAACACGGCGGCATCATCAAATAAGTGAGCAGTTTTAGGGGTTGTAATAAACTCATGCTCTGCCTGCCACACGATCATCCAAGAGATCTGTAATCCTACATCTGCACGATCAACATATCCGCGTGCCCCAGCTTTGTGGGCAGCGACGGCAATTTCAGGATGAACCACATGCGCCATTACCACCACGTTACTGTGCGGGCTTAGTTGATGAATACGCTTTATGGCAACAGTGGTTTGTTCAGGTGTTGCCAATAAAGCACTATCCAGCAAAATAGTATCGGGTTTTTCGGCATTAATGGTTTTGTTCAGATAGTTAGCCAGACTATCTAAACTCGGTACAAGCTTGGTGACGCGCGTTCGTCGATCCCACGCTAAATAACTATTGATCGCATTCCGAGCATAAAAATCATGCTCCACGATAACAACTTTATAGTTTTCAAACATCATCCCGCCTTTTGATGATTAATGTCCGTATTTGAGGATAGGTAGCTGCATAGCTTGCTTGTAACGCCGCATCAGTTTCAAATATACGATGGGGCAAAAACCGAGCCTCACCATAGACGGTTAAGGTATCAGATTCAGGGTCAAACGGCCAAGGCTCCATCCATAAAATACCAGTATCATCAACCATCATTTCAATAGATAAATCACCGACTGTAATGGTTTGCACATCCCGCGCTGCCCCTACACACAACAATAGCGACATCCCATCCCATACTTGTAATAACTCCCGATTGTGCTGCAACTTAGGATTTTGTACAAGTTTGCCATAATGTGCTGCCAGAAACGCTTCCAAATCGGCTTGGAAGATCAGTTGTTCCGCAATATAGCGTTGGATGCGTGCCCGTGTCTGTGGAACATCGTCATCCCGTCCCGATTTTAAACGCCGTTCATACAGAGACGTGCTATGCAAGCTCACCAGCAAACCGGCATAAAGATTGGTTTCTGTGATGCGGCGTATACCCCGTTCCCAAATCAAAATATGATCATCTAAATCCAATTCAGTAAAGGTGCGGGGCAATCCATCGGAATTACGCAACGGTTTTTCATCCCGTTCTGCCCACCCATCATCATGGATCGTTGCCGTGAGTAACAGTTCAGGCAGGGGGTCAATTGGCGAAAGTTGCCATGCTTGGGCAATTTGCCCCGCAATAAACGCATGAACCCGTTGCGTATATAACCAAAACCCATCCTCTGTTGTCATACGGATCATAATTGCCTCCAATCAGGGGGATTATGTTGGCGTCGCCACTGTAACCCCACTGGATACCCTAACATTTTTGCGACATCTCCCACAATACGGATCAGCGGGATGTAGAATACCCCCAGTAGTTTTTGTGGAAGGGTTAACTCGGTTGCTAATGCTGGAAAGCGCTGCAATGGTTGTTTTAAATAAATTGCCCCCCCCACTATATATAGTCCTAATACTACAGGATGAACCACCAACGCTAACAATAGCACCAAAGGCACAACCACTAGATAGGTTATATAGCGAATAGCGTGCCGTTTGCGCCATAAGTCGGCCTTACCATCCCCACGTGCATATAAATAGTATTGCTTAAAAAAAGAGCGAACACTGGTACGCGGTTTAAAATAAACCACTGCACGTGGTGCAAAAGCAAAGTCCCCAACAAAATCTTTGATCCGAATATCAAAGACCAGATCCTCGCTATAATCCAACCATTCAGGGTAGCCGCCAATGGTTGCCCATGCCGATTTACGAAAGGCCACGCTCCGACTAGATGGTAAAAATGTTGCTGGATCAATTTCGCTAACATGAGGTAACACTGTTGCGCTCATGGCAACCTCAAATGGATTATTTGGAGCAGGATCAGGTAGAAAAAAACCAGCCACGGCCACCACATCGGCATTAAAGGGCGCAAGCAGCGCCGCTAACCATGTTTCAGGAATTTTAACCCCCGCATCCGTTGCTACAATAATGTCATATTGGGCGGCTTGAATGGCAATATTCCGCCCTTCACTGATGTTACAGCCGGGGTGTGATAAAATTTTTAAGGGTAATTGGCTCTTATACGATTCCAAGATGGAAAGTGTCTCATCCGTACTGCCACCATCGACAATAATAATCTCATCTGGTATGGTGGTTTGCTGGCGCAAGGATTGTAACAAACGCTTAATCGCATGTCCCTCATTTAGCACTGTGGCAATCAATGATACTGATGTCATAAACCAAATTCCGAAATTTATTGGAAAACCGATTATAATGGGGGAAAACAAGCAATCCTATACCGCCCCTGATAATTTTAGAAAGATTGGTATGGTAACTCACATGAAATGGACAATGCGCTACGAGAGCCTCGTCAAATGGGCTACCACTGAATGGGAACAACATAACCCCGACACCACCTATGAAGTCTTATGGGCATCCGATTCGTGTGGGAACAAGCTCGCACAAGGGCGTGTTAAGATCGGGCGTACAGTCAAAGGCAAAGTTAAATATCAAGGGATTGACACGCTCAACTGCCCTGAAGTGACTACTATTAGCGAATATGTCATCCCACGCAAAAAACCCGTATTAGGGGAAAGTGTTGGAGCCTATCGCTTTAGCTTTACTGACACAAGCAACGATGACAAATCCTTTTCAGTCACCTATGTGTCGTCATATTACCGCGACGATGATCCGAATATTATTGCGGTGGCGATTGTGCCGAGTGATCAGATCGAAGCATGGGTTGCTTTTGAACAATTATGCAATGATGCAGCAAGACGCCCCAGCCGCCGCCAAGATGTTTATATTATCGGCGGCACCAATACGCACTTTAAACCAAGCGTTGATTGGGATGACGTGGTGCTAGCGCCGAGCCTGAAAGAAGATTTACGGCTTGATATGGAATCCTTCTTTAAAGATGGGGTTCCCATTTATAAAGAACTCAATCTTGCGCCATTTCGCAAATTATTGCTGGTAGGCCCTCCCGGTACAGGCAAAACGATGCTCTGTGCAGCAATGGCAAAACTGGCACTCAAGCGTAAGCGAGTGGTGGTTTATGTTTCTGGTGCAGATGATGACGGGGCATCTTTCCATAAAATCCACCATGCTTTGAATGTTGTGGCCAGTGCAGGGTATCCCGTCTTGTTGATTGTGGAAGAAATTGATGTGTACTTACGTAAAGAGGATAAAGCCCGTATTCTAAACGTATTAGACGGTTTAGAATCCCCCAATAACCCCAAAGGGGCTTTATTGTTAGCGACCACCAATTATCCTGAAGTGATTGATGAGCGCATCTCAAAACGCCCTGGGCGCTTGGATCGTATTTTCATGATCCCGCCAGTCCAAGATGAAGCATTAGCTGGCTCAATGTTGCGGCGATATATGGGGCCACAATTCAAAGAAGCACATTTAGACATCACTGAAAAATTAGTGGAGCAAACAGGCGCATTTGTCCGTGAGGTCGCGCTCCATGCCCGTATGATGGCTGCACACGCGCAAAAAACAGAGATTACACTTGAGATGCTGCAAAATTCTTACAAAGCACTCTCTGAACAATTAACGACAGATGCGACTATGATGCCCCATCGCGAAGTTGGCTTTACCGCTAAAAAGAAAAATGGGCGTATTGCTGGCTTAGTACCAGTTGAGCGTGATTCTTAAGCCTTAACCACAACAAGCAACCGCAGTTTAAATTGCGGTTGCTCCCTTAATACAAATTGGTTTGCATACACCCTGTTATTCGTCTTCTTCAGGTACGTATCGGTCAATATTATGTTTAACCGCAAACACCGCTGCTTCTGCCCGATTAGAAACATCTAATTTACTAAGAATATTGCCAACATAATTACGAACAGTGCCCTCACCCAAAAATAACTTTTGGGCAATTTCACGATTCGTTTGACCTTCAACCATCAGCGCTAAAATACGCATTTCTTGTGGGGTCAGTTCGCTAAAGACAGATGCTTCTTCAACGGCGGCAGCATGGCGGACTTCATCCAGCAATAATTTGGTCATGGCGGGGTCAACCACGGCATCACCCTCACCAATCGAGCGAACAGCATTCACCAAATCTTGGTTGCCCACCCGTTTCAAGACATACCCCACAGCACCAGCGCGGATGGCATCACGCACTAATTCATCTTCTGCATATGAAGTGAGGATTAAAATTTTTGTATTCGGGAGTACCTTCATAATAGATTCCGTAGCATCTATACCCGAAATACCCCCAGGCATACGAATATCCATTATAATAACATCAGGTTGATGGTCTTTTGCTTTCTTGACGGCATCCGCACCATTTTCGGCTTCGGCCACAACGGTAAATTCACCGTCATTTTCTAACAATATTTTGATGCCTGCGCGAACTACGGCGTGGTCATCTACGATCATAATTCTTAGGTGTTTTGTCATGGTTCAATCTCAATCACAATCATCACGCGACATGCTCACAGCACTCACAGACGCAACGCTCGCTGTCGCTGAAGGGCTTAGCTTGCCCAAAACCTTACAACGAATTGCGGATACTGCCCGCACCCTTGGTAAGACAAAGTACGCAGCCTTAGGGGTGTTAGCAGATGATGCGTCACGCTTAAAGCAGTTTATCACTTCTGGCATTGAACCTCAAATTATGCGCCATATCCACCACGAACCAACAGGTGAAGGGTTGCTTGGCAACATCTTTAAAGAGGGTGTGCCTATTCGTGTTGAGCGCATTCAGGATGACCCACGGTCCGCAGGTTTCTGTGAAAATCACCCTGTGATGACCAGCTTTATTGGTGTACCCATCACCAATCGCGCCAAACGCATCGGAAATCTCTATTTATGTGACAAGCTCGATGGAACAATGTTTACCGACGAGGACGAAGAGATGCTTGTCTTTTTGGCGGCACATGCCGCTATTGCTATTGAAAATGCGAATCTCCATCAAGAACTACAGGCTGCCGCGCTGCGTAGTGAGCGTGACCGCATCGGGATGGAACTGCATGATGGCGTTATTCAATCCATCTACGCAACAGGCATGAAGCTGGAAATTCTACAAAGTAGTGTCCAAGCGACAGACGGCCAACACGAACAATTCCAAATGATTTTAACCGATCTTAACGTTGTGATCGATGATATTCGCAATTACATTCAAAATTTGCAGCGGCAAAACAATGAACAAGCTACTCTCAAAAATTATATTGAGGTTATCGCTACAAATTTCCGTGATTTTTCAGGTGTTAAGGTTCAATACGACTTACCAGACGCCATGCCCGTCCTCACGGATCTACAACGCCATAATTTAATGCAAATCTTACGTGAAACCCTTGCCAATGTTGCCCATCATGCTGATGCTGATAGTGTTTTCATTCGGCTAGACATGACCAACCGCGAAGTCAAAATGATTATTGAAGACAACGGCACAGGCTTTGACACCACCCTTGCAGACAAAGAAATTAGCGGACACTTTGGACTGAAAAATATCCAACACCGCGCTGTCCGGTTGGGTGGCACACTTGATATTGTAAGTAATGATAAAGGTACAACCATTACCATACGGTTCCCAATTGTACCTTAAGTTTGTGAATTTTATAATTATAAGTTGCGAACCCTAACCCCTTAAACAAACTCATTTAGCCGTATCTCACAGTATGCAGGGATTACGTATGCCATTATTTATCGCGTGAAATCGCAAACCCTTTCATAAACTGCTTTTGTAGCAATACAAATACTAACACGGGTGGAATAGTGGCAATCACCGCCCCCATCATCATGGGGCCATAGGTGGTCGCCCCTTCCGCATTGCGCAATGTCCCAAGACCAACCTGTACAACCTGCAATCGTTCATCTTTGATGATGAGCAACGGCCACAGATACTGATTCCACATATAGATGAATTGGATAACCGCTAATGCCCCAATCGCATTCCAACTAAGGGGGATCAAGATCCGAAATAGAAATTGTAACGGTGTTGCCCCATCAATTTGAGCCGCTTCAGACAATTCTGCTGGCAAATTGGCAAAATGCTGGCGGAATAGAAACGCACCAGTAGCACTTGCTAAAAACGGCACCGAAATCGCCCAGAATGTATCTCCCCATCCTATCTCAGAAATAAGCCTAAACAGTGCAATAATCAACATTTCAGTTGGCATGAGTAACGTCATCAACACAAATCCAAAAACAAGCCACTTGCCAGGAAACCGAAAATAGACAAACGCTAATCCAGCCAGCAACGATAAAATAGTTTTACCTATCGTCACAAACACAGCTAATATTGTACTGTTACGCATATAGACCAATAGATTTCGATCATTCACGACCGTATCTAAATTGTCAGCCGTAGAGCCCCCGGGTGTAACCTGAAAAGAAAGCGTTTCAGCATTATTTTGTGTACTGACTAAAATGGCATATAGTAACGGGAACCCCACAATCGCGATTGTGACCCACAATAGGAGATGCGTCCGCCAACGCGGTGAAATCAACTTTCTAGGTGGTTTTGGAGGGGCTTCCATATATTTTTTTTCAACGGTTGTCATACCTTACGCTCCGTAGGTTACACGACGGCCAGATGTGCGGAATTGGAACCATGTCACCCCAATCACCAACACGAATAAAACGAGGGATTGTGCGGCAGCACGCCCTAAGTCTTTTTGACGAATACCCAATTGAACAATTTCATAAATGCTGACCGAGGTTGCGCCAACAGGCCCGCCTCTGGTCATAAAATCAATCGTTCCAAAGATGTTAAAGAAGGCGTAGGTGATATTGGTAACAATCAAGAAGAACGTAATGGGTGATAACGCTGGAATCACCACATTCCGGAATCGTTGCCACGGGCTCGCCCCATCAATTTGAGCCGCTTCTAAAAGGTCTTTTGGCACAGTTTGCAACCCAGCGATATAAAATAGAATGTTATACCCAAGGGTTTTCCAAATACTAGCGGCAATAATCGTGCCACGCGCTAGCCAAGGGTCTTTGATCCATTCAAGCCCTTCACCACCAAATAGCTCGATAATATGATTGGCGATGCCAGACACTGGATCAAAAATGACAAAAAAGATAATCCCTGAAATCGCTGGCGAGATCGCATACGGCCAAATCAATAAGGTTCGATACAGATTAGCCCCTGCTATCGGTTGGTATGCAAGATAAGCGATAGCAAGCCCTAAGACCAGCCCCCCAACCACAATTGCCGCCGCAATAAAAAAGGTGTTAAACATCACCAAGCGATAGTCTTCCTCCAAAACTCGGTCAAAGAACATCGCAATCATGACAAACATCGCGATCATAATGAAGCTTTGCATGAACGCATACTGGTCGCGGCGCACCAAAAAGCGATAAACAAACCCTAGTGCAAAAAAGCCAATAACCAGCGCTAAAGCTGTCATGGTAAACCCATCTGGTTCCAAATAGGTTGTAAAATTACTGACACAGCGCGGTGCAGTACGCGGCGCTCCCAACCGCACCAACAACGTAGACAAACGGAATGTTTCAATTAAAGGGTAATAGAGAAAAATAACAAGAATAACTATTGTTGGTAGAAGCAACAAAAAGGGTGTTAGTGGATTAGCCTGAAAGGCTCCGGCAGTGGTGTCTGTAGCTAAACTTGAGCGACCTTCTTTATCAAGAAGATATTTAGAAATCCATTGTGCTGCAAGTGCCAACACAAAAGCACCTAACCCAAATAGCATCACCCCAAACCAGTAATCGATATTGTCTTGCTCTGGTTCAAACGTACAAGCGTTTAAGGGTGTCATAACGAGCATCGGGCCAACTGCACCAGCGACAGCACCCACAGCAGCGCCAGCAAAAATGGAGCGCCTCAACCCTCGATAGGTATATGCCAAATAGCCAGCACACAAGAGTATTGACAAGGCAAAAAATGGTAACATATTTGAATATATAGTCATGGAACCCCCCCATAGAATACATAAAGGGCAAGTTTAGCTTGCCCCATATGTCAATTGTTTCTAGCTGAACGATTTATTCAGCGTAGAGTAAGTTGTATTCTTCAAGCAAAACGTTTGCATCTTCGTTCGCTTCTTCGAGGATTTCTGCAATATCGCCACCTTCTAGGAGGATTTCTTCCATTGCAGCGGTATAAACATCACGAATAGCAACAAAGTTACCAATCAAAGCGCCTGTGGTGGGTACCAAATTCAGTTGTTCATTTGCAACAGCAGCATTTGGATTTTCTTCAAACCAACCGCCATCTTGCAAACCAGTGAATGCTGTATCTGTGATCGGAATGTAACCCGTTTCTTGGTGCCATGCGGCTGCATTTTCTGTATTAGAGAACCAGTTCAAGAAGGCCAATGCACCATCTTCGGTAACTTCATCTAGGCCATTGTTCAACCAAAGCGTTGCACCACCGATGATGTTACCGTTGAAGTCAAATGCTTCACTGTAAGGCATACGGCTAACAACGGTTGGGAAGTTTTCTGCGGTATTGGCAGGGATAACTGTGGCATCTGAACTACTGAAGATCAAGAATGCAACTTGTTCTGATTCAAAAGCATTTTGGGTTCCACCCCAGTCACGTTGAACACCAGTGTAGACATAGTAGCCCATGTCTTGCAAGTTTTTCCACCAAGTCGCGTAAGCAAGGGAACCTTCGCTGTTGAGGAAAACTTCGGTAGCACGAGCGTCACGACCATTGCCATTGTTAGCAAGTTCTTGACCCATTTGCGCCATGGTTTGTTCAAAGAACCAGCTATGGTTTGGCCATGTGATGCAGTATTCTGGGCCATCATCTAGAGCGGCAATTGCTTCACAAGCAGCTTCGATTTCGCCCCAAGTGACAGGGATTTCTTCGATACCAGCAGCTTCTAGGATGGTAGCATTGCTAAACATAACACTGCTGGATGTGTTCCAAGGCATGGAGGTAAATTCACCATCAAGGGTATAGTAATCCGCAGCAGCGCTTACAACATCACCCAAGACAACAGGAACACCATTAATTTCTTCGCGGTCACCAATGGCGTCGCTTACAGATTTAAACAATGGATCACCATCGGGGGTAACAGCATCACGGGCTTCTTGGGTCGCTGCTTCAAAGAAGTGCGTAATCGCTGGGGGGTTGCCTTGTTCGGCTGCTAAAACGGTCGCATCAAAGGCTTGATTGTAACTTTCATACCCTTCAACAATAACTTCATATTCTGGGTATAGTTCATTAAATTCAGCAGCGCGGTCGCGTGTCCAGTCTAAACGATAGTCAGTAAATGCAACCCATACCCGTACTTCGGTGGGTTCATCTTGTGCTAAGATTAACGCGCTGGGCAGCAAGAAAGCCACCAACAACACTAAAACGATAAGCATACGAGCTTGTTTCATTTTTTTACCTTTCGATGTGGTTTTATTGAAATGATTTGGGTTTGATGTATTTCACATCAACCCGACAGTAATTCTACTTCTTTTCTTAGCCTTGGGCAAAACATACAATTTTAAAAAATGTTTAAAAAAATTTAACAACAATATCACCAATTGTATTTGCAGCTTGCCCAACACTACGGGAAGCACGAAACATATGGCGGTAGCTCTCTCGCAACTTCAAAATAAAGATGACAGTTTCCGCACTGATTTTTTTAGAGTTCACATCAAATAAATCAGCAAGAGCCGTAGAATATAATTCTTCCATGCGTCCGCTAATAGACAGTGCCCTTACCGCATGTTCGTTTGCAATGCGCGGGTGATCATGCAGTCGCTCAACTGCCATTCGTAACTTTTCCCCGCCATCACGAATAAGTTTTGCCATCTCTAGAAGATGCTCATTTGGCTCTACATCCAATATATCCATCTCATTAACAGTTGACCATGCATAGTCCAGTACATCATCTAAATCTCGTGATAATGCTGAAATATCTTCGCGGTCGATAGGTGTCACGAATGTTATATTTAAATCATCTAAAACAATTCGCCGTATTTCATCCGCAGCCTTTTCACATTTACGAATGGATTTCGCATTATTTTTGCTTGGCATTTCCATATAATTGACAAGATATTCTAGCCCTTCTTCAATAACCAATGATTGCTCAATCAGATGGCGATGAAATCGATCTGGATCTCGCTTTAAAAATTCCTGTATTCTGACAGAAAAGAGCTGTAAAAAACGTATTAAACGGCTAAACATATGTAATTATCCTAACTACCCAAAAGAAAAGTCCACCACACATTGCAGATGCGGGAATGGTTATAACCCATGACCAACCGATACGGTCAAATAGATGCCATCTTACCTTCGTTAACCGATCTGCACTCCCCGCCCCAATAATAGAAGAACTGACAACATGTGTTGTACTAACGGGGCCGCCAAGCAATCCGGCAAATAATATGACCGAAAATGCTGATGTTTGAGAGGCAAAACCATGAACAGGGCGTACTTTATAAAACCGTGCCCCAAGTGTTTTAATCAACTGTCTCCCGCCAACTAAGGTTCCCAAAGATAATGTTAGGGAACTAATTACCATAACCCATGTTGGCACAAAAAACGTTTGCTGAAAATCTGTCACGACTAACCCTAGCGTAATAACACCCATTGTTTTTTGTGCATCATTGCTCCCAAACACTAATGCCAAAAAAATTGAGGTGGCAATTTGTCCGCGTTTAAAAAAACGATTGATACTTGGTTTTGATTTATAGGCCAAAAAATAAGTGAATTTCGTCAACAATACACCAAACAACAACCCCAGTAAGGGGGAAACCACAAGCGTCACCACGATGAGTAAAAAGCCAGTAGACTGTATAGCACCAGCACCACTATCTGCAATCGTTGCCCCCACTAAACCACCAATCAGTGCATGTGATGCACTTGATGGAATACCACTGAGGATGGTTAATACATTCCAGAAAATAGCCCCCGCAAGCCCCATAATAATAGTTATGCCCGCGATTTTATCGACATCAATGAAATCTTGACCGATGGTATTTGCTACTGCCACCCCAAATACTAATGGTCCAATACCTTCAAATATGGCCGCCAACCAAAGCGCATAGCGTGGATGCATAGCCCGAGAAAAAACAAGTGTTGATGCTACGTTAGCTGATCCTTGGATTCCATTGGTAAATCCAAAAATTACTGCAAAGGTAACGATCAATATTAACTCAAACATATGAGGAAAAAATTGTGCTAGGGGAACATGAAAAAATAGAATATCTATTCAAATAATAACCTTTGAAAAATACAACAAATATAGTGGAGGCAATTTTTTTACTGAAAATCTTAATTTAAGTTAAATTACATTTAAACATATTTTAATGGTAAGAGATACCAAAATTATTGTCAATCCATAGCGTTTTTCTTGTTCTAAAGAAATGGGCGATACCAGTCTACTTAATTAACGAAACATAAATAGTGGTATCGCGATTTATCGAGTGCCCATAGGGTTGCGGAGCTACTGACGCTGGAAATTTGACATTAACGATGTATACAAATCTATTCGGTTACAGGCCGCTACCGGGCAACTTCATCCGATCTTCTAGGGTACGCACTCCAAACGACAAGACCAATGTCAGCAAGATATACACCAATGCCACCGCCACAAAAACAGGAATGGGTTGAAAGGTGCGAGTAATATACAAGCGCCCAACTTGTAGTAGATCGGGCAAGGCTAACACTGAGATGAGCGCAGAATCTTTAAGCATCGCGATAAAGTCATTGCCCAGAGGCGGCAAAATGACGCGCACCGCTTGCGGCAAAATGACTTTACGCATGGCGAGTGGGTAGCTCATACCCAAACTGCGGGCGGCTTCCATTTGACCACGCCCAATGGATTGAATCCCCGCGCGGAAGACTTCCGCCAAAAATGCGCCATAGCCAATAGCTAACCCTAAAACTGCTTCACCTAAAAAGCTATCTTCGCCTAAAATGGCCACTTCGATAACATTAATTTGCTCATAAAGAAAACCAACGAGCGGTAAACTGGAGTCTCGTAACAACGGGCCAATCACAAATGCAAAAAAGAGTAAGAGTACCAGCAAAGGCAAGCCGCGAATAACCTCAACATAAAGCGTTGAAAGATGGTATAGAATCGGATTTGAAGACACCCGCATTAATCCAACCAACAATCCAATGATTAGCGCTAGAGTATATGAGGTTAAGGTCACTAACATGGTTAACCAGATCCCCGCATTACAGCCGCGAATATTGTTAAGCGAACAAGTGAGCGGCGCACGGCGCAAACTCGCTGAATCCTCAGGAATATCCACGATGACAGGCGCAACCGTTTGAATCGTGATCCCTTCATCAGTATCTTCAATAATGCGCCCTGCAATTACGCTATCTTCTTCTTGAACCGTGATCATACAGGCGCCATCGTCTTCCACACGGCATCCTGCGGGGTCACGGGTTTCGCTAGCTATATCACTTTTATTGATCTCAACAGCGGTGACTTCGCCATCAGGAATAATGTTAACATCACGATTGGTTTCGAGCGTTAATTCTCCAGAAATGATAATCCCTGCCCGTTCAACAATTGTGCCTTCAAAATCGTCACAACGTGGGTTAGCATCCCGATCACAGCTAACCTCACCACGTTCTAGATTTTGAATCCGCTCTTGGGCAATAAATTCGGTTTCTTCATCCACTGTCCGCACACGGATAACACCATCACCGCCACCAATTTCTGTACCAACGATTCGTTCACGGAATGTTGCCGTTGTTAGTGTGCCAGCTTGGCATCCAACAGTGTCAGCATCACAGGCAGTAGCTTCAAGGCTATTTAACCGATTCGGGCGCACGGTATCTGTAAACCCATCCTCAAACTGGATCAACACATCATCCCGCAAGACCAAGCCTGTTTCCAAGATATATGGTACGGCAACCGTAGCAATAGTGCCCGTCAAGTCTTCGCAATCAGGTACAGCATCCCGATCACAATCAAGTGTTCCCTCGCGCTGGTCAAGCAGATTATCCTCAGTTGCAAAGATTAGATCGCCATTGGGCAATTCGACAATGCCACCAATGGGGCGTAACAAGCCCTCAAGTTCTACAGTGCCATCAATCTCAGTGGCATCACTCGCACTGTCGCCAGTCAGGGCTTGACGATACATAACCAGTTCGCCAAACTCATCCAAACAATCTGGATCCAGCTCTTTGTCGCAGACTAATGTACCATCAGCCCGACTATCCACGGTGGCAGCGCTAATCGTATCGCGCTCGCCATTTGCCAACCGCACAATAATATCTTCACGCAAGATGACCACTTGTGTATCCACTTCGTAGACTACATCAAATTTATCATCTGTTGTGAGTTGGGGTTGATCAATGAGCGAATTTAAAATATTGCGGTTTTCGGTAGTTGATAACAATTGAAAAAAGGCATAGCCTAACAATACGATGAGCATATACACCCACCACGGTTGTTTTCGTACCCAAAAATTGACCCGTCGCCGAAATTGCTTCCAAGGACGAGAAGAGGTTTGGTGTTCTGGTTCTGACATAGAGCGCCGCTTTTAGTATCTATTTGTTTGATGGAATAGCTACATCATTATTAGATGCAGTGTGCCTGAACATTGTGCCAAAGCCCCCTCCTATGCGATAGTGGCAACCTCATACAGCCAAAACATACATAGCATATAGGAACAAAAAAACCGCCAACTCAATCGGCGGTTTTTTTGGACTATTGACATCCTGAGACATCAACACTATCTACCGAGGTTATTCTCCGGGGCAGAGTTCCCATTCACCATCATCATTTTGAGTAAAGCGGATGGATTCGATACCTAATTGAGCACCTAACAAGCTAGCAGGCAACGTTTGTTCGCTTTCGCCAATCACCAAGGTGATTTCACCCTCAGGTGTGGCACTAATAGAGCCATCTTCGTTTTCAGTAATAATGACTTCAAACGCATCCAAATTAGCAGTAATACCAGCAAAGCCATCCAAAGTTGCTTGGTCAGGGATCAAGGGGCTTTCACCAGCGCCTTCACAGGCAAAGGCTAACAAATCTTCTGGGGTTTCTGCTTGGAAGAAGGTGGCAACCAACCCAATAGCGACTGATTCTGGATCAGTGAAGTCAATCATCATCTCATCCATATCATCTTCTGCCATGTCTTCGTCGTCCATGTCGTCCATATCTTCATCATCCATATCCATGTCTTCGTCTGCCATATCATCCATTGGCATAAATTCAGATGGTGGTGCTTGACCGAACCATTCTTCGAAGATTTCGGCATAGGTGCCGTCAGCAATGACATTTTCCAACGCGACATTGAGGATATCCAACACATCGCTCCGTTCGGGGTTTACAGCAATCCCGTAATATTCGGTCGTCAATGGGTCACCAACAATCACAGCGTTCAAGTCAGGATTGTTTGCGATAATGTCTGCGCTAGTGGGGCCATCATTTAAGATAGCGTCAACTTCACCTTCACCCAAGGCTTGGAATGCCAAGGTGATTTCATCGAAGCGGACAACCTCTACACCATCAATTTCGCTAGCAAATTCATCACCCGTGGTTCCCAATTGAACCCCAACACGCAAGCCAACCAAATCTTCTGGGGTAGATACACTATCCGCCAAATCAGCGGTTACAGCAATGGCTTGACCAGCGTTAAAGTAAGGATCAGTAAAGTCAATAATTTCTTCACGTTCTTCGGTGATGGTTGCCGCCGAGATCACAGCATCAAATTCACCTTCACCCAACGCTACAAAAATGCCATCCCAACGGGTGTTCACATATTCAACCGTGATACCAGCATCTTCTGCAATCGCATTCATCAAATCAATGTCGAACCCAATGATATTGTCATCTTCGTCAACACTTTCAAATGGAGGGTATTCTGCGTTCGTCCCCACAACAATGGTGAGATCATCATCTTGTGCGTTCACTGGCATCACAGCAATCACACCGATCATGAGGGTCAAGACCAACAAGACTTTTACAAGTTTACTCATGGTTTTCATCCATAAAATAATTTTTACGAGTCGGTGTATTATAACAAAAATGTGAATAGTTACAGCAAGTTTTTGCAAAATGCCTCAAGACTTAGCTATGATCTTGTCATAATCACAAAGGACACCCTCTATGGCATCACACACATTGATGGATAAAGTTGTATTTGTTACGGGTTCTGCCCGTCGGGTTGGCAAAATGATCGCCTTAGCATATGCTGCGGCAGGTGCAAACGTTGTCATCCATCACAGCAACTCGCCGGATGCTGCCGCCGCAACCGCCCAAGAAGCGCGTGCTTTGGGTGTTCAAGCATTAGTGATACAAGGTAACCACACGGATCCGTTGGTAATAGCCAATAATTTTGCCACCATTAAATCCCATTTTGGGCAGTTGGATGTTTTGGTGAATAGTGCAGGGGCTTTTAAGCAGGGCGATATACTCGATATTCCTGCCGAAGAATGGCAATATGTGGTTGATCTCAATATTAGCGCCCCATTTTACTGTACTCAACACGCAGGCCGTATGATGCGTGATCAAGGAACGGGCGGTAGTATCATCAATATTGCAGACAATGGCGGCTTGCGCCCGTGGCACAAACGGCCTCACCATGGCATCTCAAAAGCGAGTGTGGTGATGCTCACACAAGTTGCCGCCAAAGGATTAGCGCAACACAATATTCGCGTCAATTGTGTTGTGCCCGGCCCTGTGCTGATTGCAGATGATATGAGCGATGACTATTGGGAATATGTTGAACAACGGGTTCCGTTAGAACGGTCTGGAACCCCTGAAGATGTTGCCCGTGCGTGTATCTTTTTGTCCGAAAATGACTTTATCACAGGCGCTATTTTGCGAGTCGATGGTGGGGAATTTCTTGGCACTACCAAATAAAGCTAAAAATTAGGTCAATTAAAAAAGGATGTTTGATCATGTCTGATGAAATCAAAAATAATTTAAAACAACACCTCACCGACACCCGCCAAGTATTATGGGATGCGATTGACGGTATCCAAGATGATGAGTGGGATGTCCAAGTCCAAGCAGATGGTGCGCAATGGACAGTCCTTCAAATGATGCGCCATCTACAAGATGCCGAACGCGGTTTACGCGGGCAAACCATGCGCATTACCAAAGGCGAAGAAAGTGTCCCCAAAGATTTTGACCCTGATCGGTGGAACAATCGCATTCAACAAAAAACCACCGAGATGACCGCCGAAGAAGCCATTGAGGTTCTAAAAACCTCGCGTGAAAAACTGCTCACATTTATTGACACCATCCCCGATGAGGCATGGCAACATAGCGGCTATCAACCAGGGCTTAAAGAAACTATTTCATTAGAACAGTTCATCAAGGTCATCGGTTGGCATGAAGAAGGGCACGCTAAAGAAATTGCTGCCGCCTTAGCCACCCATCGCGGCACATAATAAAAAAGGTGTTTAACGTCAATTCGGTTTAAGAAATGCCTAATTTGCTTCGCCAAAACACACAATGAAACAGCACTTATTTTCGGGGCTCTGCCCCGTTCCCTACGATTTTTTGCCTAAAAAATCGAGGGGAACTTTTAAAGTTTGGTCAAATTTTTCAAAGTTCGTGGGTTTCAGGGCAATTGACGTTTAAAAAATTAATTGAATAACCCAAAATATACGTTAGTAGGGGGGGCTACAGCGCCCCCAACATCATGAATTGTGCCAACATCGGGAGCCCTGTAGGACTCCCCTACACGAAGCTAGATACGATTCAACATCTTGGTTATGCAATTATTTATTCAATTTTCAAAAGCCTTGAGAACAATACACTTGATCCCGAACTCACATTGTTTACTTTTCATTCGTCGGTATGCAAATAGCCACATTCAGCCAATAGATCATGAGCGGTATCGGTGATCGCTTGAATTTCTTCAACGGTCAACCGCTCCCGATATTTAAAATTACGATTTTCCATGGGGAGCATATCCGTCCACGGGTAACGAGTCGGATTGTGCAATTGCTGCCAATCATAGCAATCAGCAGACAGATCCATTTGTAGGAAAACATCCCGCAAGATCTGCTCAGGATGATCACAAATATCCTCATAGGTGGTTTCATAAATGCGTGAGCGATCTGTAATAGCATTCAAGTCTTGCATAGATTTTTGATCCAGCAATTGCCAGTAGTCCGCACATTGGCGCACCAAAGCCAATGGATCATCAAAATAGATGTCGTCAATCGCACCTTTGAGTTTGCCCCAACCACTATTGGGGTTTTCAGTGACTTGTTGCAGCGCCTTGCGCCAGTTACCTAACAATGATTGCGCCACCGCATAACCATTCCGCCGTATATAGATATAATGGGCATCGGGATAGATAGCCTCAATATACGGAATGCTCAAACACATATGTGGGTTTTTGTTCATAAAGCGCTTTTTGCGGCGTGTAAAGGCGTACAGATCAAAGACTTGGCGAATGGTTGCCATATATTCTCCATGATCTTCAACCGTCCGTTCATAGGCTAGCGGATCAAAAATAAAGGGTTTGGGGAGGGGCGGATTAGACATCACATCCCAATTCAGGAACCAATCATCAGGTGTCCATACATCGGGGGCTTCTGACCAATTGATAATATCGGGGTGTTGTCCGATGAGTCTGGCAAGAATGGTGGTTCCGCTATTATGGCATCCGATCAGGAAAATGGGTTTCTCACTTTTAAAGATATTGGCAAACTGTTGTGGTGGGATTTTCATCAACCCGCGCCATAATAAATAATGGGCTTTTTGCTTGGCATCTAGAGGGTCAGTATTCTTAGGAGAGGGAATGGGAGGGGCAAATGGAACGTATTGTTTCGTCTTTTCGCGGAGCCGCAAATAGGTTGATATCATAATCTTGCCTTGATTTTCGCCATGTAATGCTGCTATTTTAACCTCCACTTTTCACAATCAATAGGGCATCCATGCGGAACGTACAGATTGATGATGTGGTTACCATGCGCAAAACCCATCCCTGTGGCAGCACCCAATGGCAAGTCTATCGAGTTGGTGCAGATATTGGATTACGCTGTCTTGGATGTGGGCATCGGATTATGATGCCCCGTCGAAAATTTGAAAAAGCCGCCAAAGTTATTGAGAGACTTCATGACGAATCCTAAACGAGTTTTAGTATTAATGTCCGACACCGGTGGTGGGCATCGTGCCGCTGCCGAGGCATTAAAAGCCGCTGCGGAAGAACGCTATCCAGATACGTTTTCGTTTACCTTAGTAGACGTATTTCGATACTATACGCCGTTCCCATTTAAATATGCCCCTGAAATTTATCCCTTATGGGTGAATTATGCGGGGCGGATGTGGCAAGTCAGTTATGAAATGACCAATGCCCCGTTGCGGAGCCGCATTTCTGCCTTCTTTATGTATTTATATTGGCGGCATGGCATCCGTCGGATGTTGGCTGAGCATCCTGCCGATTTGATTGTTAGCGTGCATTCGGTTATTTCGCGCCCGGTCTTAAAAGCCTTGAACGAACAACCCAGCCGCCCGCCCTTTGTGACCGTGGTCACCGATTTGGTGTCGACACATGGCTTTTGGTATCACCGTACGGTGGATCGGTGTTTGGTGCCCACTGAAACCGCCTATCAGCGCGGATTGCAATACGGCCTAAAACCTGAACAATTACGGGTAACGGGCTTACCAATCCATCCGGACTTTTTGCATGGGTTAACCACCCGTCAAGACGCACGCCACGCCTTAGGTCTTGACTCCGATTTACCCGCTGTGTTATTAGTCTCTGGCGGGGAAGGCATGGGGCCACTCTTTGATATTGCGGATGCCATCAATCAACGGCATTTACCATGCCAACTCTTGATCGTGGCGGGACGGAACCAAAAATTACAGCAACAACTTGAAGATCATACATGGCATCAACCCACAACCGTCTATGGATTTGTTGATTTTATGCCTCAACTCATGGCGGCAGCCGATATGCTCGTTACCAAAGCAGGTCCCGCCACCATCACTGAAGCGTGTACAGCCGGACTACCGATCATCATTAGCGGCGCAGTCCCCGGGCAAGAGGAAGGGAACATCACGTTTGTGGTGGAAAATCAGATTGGGGTATTTGCCCCAAGCCCCAAATTGGTTGCCGACACAGTCGAAAAATGGCTACAAGATGGGCAAGATACTCGCCAAGAACGGGCAAAGCGGGCAAAAGCCCTTGCTCGTCCTGATGCTGTATGGGAAATTGTTGACGAACTTCACCAGATATCCCAACGACATTCACAGCATCACCCCCTCACATTATCGCCTATTTTTATCCCTAGCTCATGAATGGTTTACGTCCGGTCAATATTCAACATGACCTTCGTGATATTGCAGATCTCATCGAGTTATGTTTTTCGGATCGGATGGATAGTAGTGGCCGTGCGGCAATTGCTGAAATGCGTGCGATGGCAAAGTTAGGCATTGGCTTGCGGGTCATTCAAATGATGGATCGAATGCTGAAAGGCATTATGCAAGGCTATGTATGGGAAGCAGAAGGGCAGATTGTCGGGAATGTATCACTGTATCCTGCTGGATATAACCGTACATGGGTGATTGCCAATGTGGCGGTGCATCCAAACTATCGAGGGCAAGGGATTTCAAAAGTCTTGTGCCAACAAGCCCTCAATCGTATTGTGCAATGGGGCGGTCGTGCGGCCATCCTGCAAGTTGATGCGGATAATGAGATAGCCCAGAATCTGTATTATCGCTTAGGGTTTTGGTTAGAACGGGGGTTTACCCATTGGAATCGATCTGGCTTGGTGGCAACCCCGAAGCCGTTACCCGATATGCCACGGATCAGCTACCGCGCATGGAAGTTGCGCGAACAAGTTTATGACTTAACGGTTGCCTTACGCCCCAACGAGTTTGGCGGGTTGGGGTGGTTACGCCCAACAGATGAATCTTATTTTCAAAGTGGAATCAGTGCACTATTCAAAAGTTTATTTTCTGCCAATGCCCATGAGGAGTTTGTCATTCGGGATGGCGACCACATTTTAGGGGCAGTGATAGCAGATTCCCGCTTCGGGAGCAGCAAGTTACGCTTTGATCTCCTCGTACATACAGATTACCAGCAGCAACTAGAACCCTATTTAATCAACTATATTATTCGCCATGCGAATTTACAGTATCGGGGTGTGTATACAGAGCATCCCGCTGATGATACCTATACCAACGAGATACTCAAAGAAAATCAGTTTGTGGCACAACGCACTTTGATGCACATGCGCTGGGAACCATAAGCTTATAGTCGCACAGCAGCATTACCCGGCAAAAATTCGGTCAATTCATCTAACGTGCCATAAATAGTGTGGATCTCATTAGGAAAAGCCGGATCAATGTCATGCATCACACGGCTATGGTAATCGATAACAGCCTGTGGATCTTTGAGAACATGCCCTGTTAAGACACAAGCAACTTCATTAGTATCTTTAATAATGCCTTGTTCATGAAGTACCCGAACCCCCGCAACCGTTGCCGCTGATGCAGGCTCACAACCGATGCCCGCCGCATCAATTTGGGCTTTGGCATCCATAATTTGTTGGTCTGTGACCGAAATCGACCACCCATTGGTATCTAGAATTGTGCGCCGTGCTTTGGCATAACTAGCAGGGTTACCAATCCGAATCGCGGTGGCGACAGTTTCAGCAGTGACCGACTCAAAATCTTCAAACTCTTTGGCAAAAGCATTCGCAAAGGGTGCTGCACCTGCCGCTTGGATGACTGCAACACGCGGTAAGCGATCAATCAACCCGACTTCTAGCATTTCCATCAGGGCTTTGCCGAATGCTGCCGAATTCCCCAAATTCCCACCGGGCACAACGATCCAATCAGGGACTTGCCAATTGCGTTGGTGCATCAATTCGATCATGATGCTTTTTTGCCCTTCTAAGCGGAAGGGGTTAATCGAATTCAACATATAAACAGGGAGTTTGTCCGCAGCTTCTCGGACGAGTGCTAGCGCATCATCAAAGTCACCGCGCACTTGGACACTCACCGCCCCATAAGCTAAGGATTGGGCAACCTTCCCCACAGCAACTTTGCCTTCTGGAAACAAAATCAAGGGTTTGAGCCCTGCTAAATCTGCAAAGGAGGTCATACTCGCCGATGTATTGCCGGTACTGGCGCAGATCACCGCATTTGCCCCGACTTCTTTAGCACGGGTAACACCAGTTGCCATCCCACGATCCTTAAAGCTCCCGGTTGGGTTTTCGCCCTCATGTTTGAGTTGTAAAGCGTTAACCCCTGCATACATAGCAAGCGCTTCAGGCGCATCATACAATGTGGTGTTGCCTTCCCCACGGGTAACAATCGTTTCTTCTGGCACATATGGCGCAACCAGATCCCGATACCGCCAGACCCCTGATCGGTTGATATGCGCCCATGATTTCATACGCTCATCAAATAAGGCTTTAAGCGCTTCGCCGCGCCCATGCCACGGGGTGAGATCATGCACAACATCCAACAACCCATCGCAAGCAGGGCATGTATAGAGATTTTCAGTGACAGGATAAGTTTGTTCACAACTAACACATTTGAGGATGGACTGGGACATGATGCACATCTCCTTACATTGGTATGCGGATGAGATTCCGCAAGTACGGCAAAAATTAGTATGGCATGAACCCCAAACAGGAGCAATAAGAAAATTAATATTCCGCTATAATCTCAGTTATGTTTGTCGTTTACCACAATAGCCATGTTATTACTGAAAAGGGTGTGAACCAGCAATCTTTGGTGGTTAACCGCCTAACAGGGCGGATTGCACCTGCGCATTTCGCTCGTTATGCAACCCAACATCATACGCTTGATGACAATGTTTACATTTATCCCGCCTTGATTAACGCCCACGATCATCTGGAATTTAACCACTATCCGCGCACCCGTTGGCGAGAGGTTTATGATAACGCCAGTCAATGGGCAGCTGATATGCAACCGCACTTAGAACAAGCACCGTTTAAGTCGTTACGGCAGTGGTCTTTAGGGTTGCGGTGTTGGGTTGGGGGCTTTAAAAATTTGATTTCAGGGGTCGGGATGGTGGTGCATCATAATGCGCCGCATCGGGTCTTATGGCGGCGGCGGTTTCCTGTTTCTGTCTATCGTCCATATACATGGGCACATGCGTTGTATACTGAATCACCAAAAGCGATCCAAACCGCTCATCAAAAACGGGGCAAGTTTTTTATTCATCTAGCAGAAGGCACGGATCGGGATGCAGCGGCAGAAATTGATCACTTGGCTGAATGGGGCGCGCTTTCCGAAAAAACGATCTTGATTCATGGGGTTGGCTTGCAAGGCAGTGGCCTAGAAACTGCCCTTCAAAAAAGTGGCGGTATGGTGTGGTGTCCATCAAGTAATGTATTCTTGTTAGGTCAAACGGTGGATGTATCCCCTTGGGTGCAAGCAGAAAAATTATTGCTTGGCAGTGATTCAATGCTTACTGCGGATGGTGATTTGTTAGATGAATTGCGAATAGCACAACGGTATAGCAACTTAAGCTCGCGTGATCTATTTCGTTTGGTAACGCTTGATGCTGCCCGTTTACTGGAGCTACCCCAATGGGGTGCGCTAACCCTTGGGCGGTGGGCGAATGCGTTTGCATTGCCTCGCTGGGGGGATGATCCATTTGACAATCTGTTACAAGCCACTGCAAAAGACATATTATGGGTGATGCAAAAAGGGCAAATTGCCGTTAGAAAACACGCCCCAAACCTCAATTGGTATTGGCAGGATATCCCATATTGGATCTTACCCGCTTATCAGGATCGGGTAGGGTTGGAATATTTTAATCGTGGTCATGGCGAAGTTTCGTAGAATGCCTCGCCGTGGTAGGATGTTAGTAGCGTTAAGAAAATTAGGACTATCAGCATGAAAACCATACGCAAACGGATTATATTATTTGTTGTGTTAACGGTATTAGTGAGTGCAGTGGCGCTGCCCGCTGCCAATGCTCAAGATCAGGAGATCGAAGAATGTGCATCTCCTAGCTGGGTCGGATCATTTTATAACACATCAGATCTAACGGGGCCAACCATTCATGTATTGTGTCGCCGTTTATTGGACTTTGCTTGGGGTGGCGGTACACCTTTTCGGGGTGTTAACAATGAAAACTTCTCCATGAGTTGGAGCAGCACCCAAAGCTTTGCGACTGCGGGCACCTATCGCTTTACAGCAACCGTGATTGGTGGGGCACGGGTATTCATTGATGGTCAGTTGATTATTGATGATATGACCGATGTACGCCAAATGCGGGAATTAGAAGCAGATTTTGTGATTGATACGGCGAGTAAACCATACAATATGAGGGTTGAATATGCGGCGTATCCTGGCGAAGCGCATCTTCGTTTAGATTGGTCATTGGTTGCAGGTGCAGATCCATTGATTATTCAGGATCATTCAGTGACTGACGCAAATCTTATGGAAGAATTTAAAGCAGGCGGCGGTAATGTCTGGTGGATAGAACACTTTATGTCAACAACACCCGGGGGCACTCCCGCAGGGTATGCTATCCATGTTGCGGATGGCATTAGCTACGATTACAAACTAGACCCACCACGGGCAGGCTTCCCCGGTGATGGGTGGTCATCTCGTTGGTATCGGGTAGTGGACTTCCCCGCAGGCACATATACCTTCACCTTCCGCGCACAAGATGGTGGGCTGGTAACCATTGATGGCCAACCGTTGGACAATGTAACATCCATTCCCGGTGGGTTTACAGGCACCAAAACATTAAATGGACGCCATATGATTGTGGTAGAGCATTATGACTTTTCTGGTGAAGAAAGCATTTTCTTCACATGGGATCCTCCCTATGGCACGATGTTACGCCCTGATGGCTGTAATGCCGTGTATACAGCCGGGGTAAACAATAATGCACCACTATGCCCCGGCAACACAATCCCAACTGTGAACCCGTAAGCGGTAAACTGAACAGCATAAAAGCTCGATAGCACAGGCTATCGGGCTTTTTTTTTGCGGGGAGCGTGGTAGAGTATTTCTACCGTTTTGATAAGCTAAGGGGCACCGCAATGGACAAACACTATCGACCCGTCTTACTCATGATTTTGGATGGATGGGGCATCCGTGAAATGGAACATGGGAATGCAGTTAAGCTAGCCCACACGCCCAACTATGACCGCTGGAACACAGACTATGAACGCGCGGTGGTGGATGCATCGGGTGAGCCTGTCGGATTAGTGCCAGGGCAAATGGGTAACTCAGAAGTTGGGCACATGAATCTCGGCGCGGGGCGGATCGTCTACCAAGATATTACGCGCATCAATAATGCCATTGCTGATCAATCCTTATTTGAGCATCAAGCATTGGTTGGGGCAATTCAGCAAGCTAAGGCCAATGGCAATAAAGTTCATTTTGTAGGCCTCTTGGGGTCGGGGGGTGTCCATGCGACGGATGAACATTTATATGCGTTGCTGGAGCTGGCGCAGCAACAAGGCATTACCCCTATTGTACATGTCATCACTGATGGGCGAGATACAGCCCCGGGCAGTGCAGCGGGTTTTTTGGACGCTTTAGAATCCAAACTCAGTGAAACAGGTGGGGTCATTGCCACTGTTAGCGGACGATACCATGCGATGGATCGCGATCAACGCTGGGAACGGACGGGCAAAGCCTTCCGCACCATGACCAAACGTGAAAGTGACATCAGCGCTCAAACACCATCCGAAGCCTTGCAACAATCATTTGAGCAGGGTGTAATGGATGAGTTTATTGAGCCAACCATCATCGAAATAGACCAGGATGTGAGCTTGGGCAGTGGGGATATCGTGGTATGTTATAACTTCCGTGCCGATCGGATGCGGCAATTGGTACGATTGTTTGTGGAACCAGAAACAGCCCAAGAAGCAAACGTTGATTTCGTGACAGATCTTAACGTATTAACGATGACACAATATGCCGATGGCTTGCCCGTTGAGGTATTGTTCCCTGTGCAACAGATCAACAATAGCTTAGCAGAGGTATTAGCAAAACATGGCAAAAAACAATTCCATATTGCCGAAACCGAAAAATATCCGCATGTAACCTTTTTCTTTAACGGTCGCCGCGAACCCCCCTTTGAGGGCGAAGATCGGGCGATTATCCCCTCACCAAAAGACGTGGCAACCTATGACGAAAAACCTGAAATGAGCGCCTATGAGGTGACAGAAACCATTTTAGATCGTATCCAAAATCATGATGATGACTTTTTGCTAATCAACTTTGCGAACCCTGATATGGTTGGGCATACAGGGGTTTTGGCAGCAGCACGAAAAGCGGTGGAAGTTGTGGACGAGTGCGCAGGGCGTGTTGTCCAAGCGATTGTGGACAAAGGTGGCGTTGCCATTGTCACGGCTGATCATGGTAATTCGGATCGGATGATTGATGAAGTCACAGGCAATCCCCATACCTATCACACAACCGCCCCCGTACCATTATTTATCATTGGGGATGACTACATTGGGTTAGAGCCACGCGGCAAACTTGGTGATGTTGCCCCCACGGTTCTAGCGTTGTTGGGCATCGAACAACCCCCTGATATGACAGGTAATAGCTTGATTCTGTTTGAGTTATAGTTGTACCTTAAGTGGATTTTTGAATGGCTGCACTGGGTTGCTGTTGGGTAATACAGTGCACCATTCCCCCTGCCATCGCGATCTCCCATGCAGGGACATCGACCACACGCCGCCCAACAAATAGATCGTCTAACATGCGGTGCGCAATTTCGTCATGTGGATGATCATATGTGGGCAATACAATCCCCCCATTAGCAATATAAAAATTTGCATAACTTCCACCAATAATTGAACCCGCCTCACGAGGATAACTACCAGCCACATTATGAACGGTTGCGGCTTCTGCTTTGGTAAATAGTCGGAATGGTGCGGCAGGCAATTTATGGAGTTCAAAGGCTCGTCCTTGAGCATCTCGTATGGATGAAAGTTGTTCATAAACACGGCGGCAATTGTTATACTCAATTTCATCAGTTTCGTCATCTGTCCAAGTGATAACTAAAACGCTTGGTTTGACGAAGGCACAAACGCCATCAATATGCCCATCTGTTTCTTCATTGGCTTCAATATCAAGCCAAATCACTTTTTTCGCCCCCGTGTAGGCACACAAAAGATCAGTCATTTCGGATTCGGTTCTGTTTGGATTGCGGTTAGGATTCAATAAACAGGATTTTGTGGTGATAAGCGTACCCTCACCATCGACATGAATCGCGCCACCTTCAACCACAATTGGGGCTTTATAGCGATCACATCCTGCGAGAGATAATACCTGCTGTGCGACACGTTCGTCTTGATCCCACTTGGCATACAGACCGCCTAACTCCCCGCCCCATGCATTAAAAATCCAATCAACGCCGCGTACCTCACCTTGACCATTAACCACAAAAGAGGGGCCACAATCACGCATCCATGCGTCATCATACGCCATTTCGACAACCGTAACGTGATCGGGCATCATCCGTCGCGCTGTATCATAAATATGCGGTAAGGCACCAATAGTAACGGGTTCAAATTGGGCAATGGCGGTAGCCGTTTTAACAAAGGCTTCTTGGGCTGGTTTGGCATGGTCGCGCCACACATCCAACCGTTCGGGGAAGAGCATCCAACAACCATCATGAGGTTCAAATTCGGCAGGCATCCAAAAACCGTCATGATAAGGTGTGGTGTTCAATAGTATAGACATTAGGTAGCCTCCTCAATTATCCCAGAGATGGATTAACTATATCGGAGCCTCACATCAATCACAAATAGCGGTTTTTGTGGGTGAAAAACAAAAAGGTAGGTTTTTAAGCCTACCTTGGCACATGATGTTAGGCATCACGCGGAGGATTGTTGTCCTCATCGTCAATCACGGATTGAATGATGTCATCCACGTCTTCACCATCATCTTTTTTGACCACAACCTTCACCTTGTGTGGTGGTTTGGGTGGTTCTGGTGCATCTGGTGGTTTGGGTGCTGTTTGAATATCAATATCAATCCCTGAGAGCGCATTTTTGAGTGTGCCTTTGGTCATACGGATCACCTGATCACGGATTTCTGTACCCAATGAACGCAAATCGTCAAATTCTGCCGTATAGACATGGGTATGGTTTTCGCGCAAGATACCATCCAAGTAAGAGGTGATCTGTTGTGATGCAATTTGGACTTGCGTGAGTTGCTCTTCTTCTGTCATATCATCGGTGATGTCCAACTCTAATGACGTAATGAAGAAATCATCGGGTACGGCTTCGGCAGCTTTGGCTTGCATTTTTTGATAGCTCTTGACCATCATACGCGCTGTGCCTTTATACGTGCCTGTCATCAAGGCTTGGGTGACAGATTTGCTCATGGCTTTAAACGCCCGTTTGAGCTTAATCATGTCCTCCACTTCTTTGGGAATTTGGTTGTTCATATCATCTGTCATGGGTTTCTCCAATTCTTTATTCCATTACCACTCGGATTCAATCGCTTTTAGGGTATCAGGATGAACAATACGCCTAAGATTTTGCTTGGCATGATAAATTCGTGATTTAACAGTGCCAAGACTTGTATTGGTCACATCGGCAATTTCAGCATAACTGAGCTGTTCTTCTGAAAACAAAATGAGCGCTTCCCGTTGATTTTCAGGTAATTCCTGCATCGCGTCCTGAACTTCCATCAATAACAAAAGCCAATGGGTGAGTTCGTCGGGACGTTCAGATTGTTGGTTAAACGACACCCACATTTGAGTTGGTTCGTCATCCAACGATAGTTCTTGGCGGCGTTCCCATCGGCGGAATTCATCATAACAGCGATTCCGTGCCATGCGATAGACATAGGGGCGCAGTTTTTCGGGTGGGTCTATCTTGCTCATGTTCATGTACAACGACATAAACACATCTTGTACAATATCATCTTCGATATTGGTAGCACCCGTCAACCGTCGCACAAAGCGTTTAATCATTGGTTCGAGACGACGTTGTAAGTCATCAAAGGCATCTAAATCACCATTTTGGGCAGCTTTTAACAAGTCTGCTTCAATCTGGATGTGGGAAGTATCCTCAGTGGATGGCTGAGGGGACGTTGCGGAATGTTCCATCAGTCGGTATACGCTCAATTGTTTGTTCTATTTAGTATTACGATTGCTGAGCAAAAAAAGTTCAAAATTGGTACGAAACCAACATATTTCTTACAGGAGCCATTCTCTATGACCAATCAACCCTTACAACAAGCTATCCAATATCGAGAACAAAAAAACTATCCCGCCGCCCATCAAATTCTCGAAAAGCTCTATGCTGAAAATCCAACTGATCCAGTCATAAATTATCAATTAGCATGGCTACATGACGTGCAAGGGTTGGAGCGCCAAGCAGTACCATTTTATGAAACGGCGATTGAAAACGGCTTATCAGTGGATGACCTCAAAGGCGCTTTGCTGGGTTTAGGGAGTACCTATCGGTGTTTAGGCGACTATGATCAAGCGGTGACGATGCTCCGCAAAGGGATCGCAGCCTTCCCTGATGCGGGCGAGTTCCCCGTATTTTTGGCGATGGCGTTGCACAATTTAGGACAACATGCCGAAGCAATGGCATTATTGTTAAAAGTCGCGGCGGAAACCTCTGAGGATGTGGGGATCAAATCCTATCAAAAGGCGATTTTGTTTTATCATGATAAGTTGGATCAGGTATGGGAGTAGTTGCTAGTGGAACCATAGAGTGAATCCTATAGTTCCACATTTTATTATTGTTACCCGATGTTATTTTCTTCTAGCACACGACGCGAAATCACTAACCGTTGGATCTCGCTCGTACCTTCGCCAATCGTCATGAGGCGTTGATCGCGGTAGATGCGTTCCACGGGGAACTCTTGACTATACCCATAGGAGCCGTGAATCTGAATCGCGGCAAAGGCAACTTTTTCGGCGACTTCGGAGGCTTTTAATTTAGCGATGGCGGCAGCTTTGCTGTAGTCGCGCCCTTGATCTTTGAGCCAAGCCGCTTTGAACGTTAACAAACGGCTGGCTTCGATCTCAACTTCGGCATCTGCGATCATCCATTGAATGGCTTGGAACTTCGCAATTGGACGCCCAAAGGCTTGGCGTTGTTGCGCATATTTGATGGCGGCTTCATAGGCCGCTTGGGCTAACCCAACACTCAACGCGGCAATGGTGATCCGTCCACTATCGAGCGTTTGCAAGACATAGTACAAGCCTTTGTCTTCTTCCCCCAAAACATTTTCAAACGGCACGCGCACATTCTCAAATAATAATTGTTGGGTTGGCGATCCCTTGAGTCCCATCTTCTTTTCGGGTTTTTGGATTTGTAAACCTTCGCGATCCGTTTCGACCGCGATCAAGTTGTAGGTGGTGCTACCGTCTTCGCGTTCGGTGCGGCAATGAACATTGATCACAGGCGCATATTTGGGATTGGTGATCCATGCTTTGTGGCCATTGATCACCCACGCATCGCCATCCCGTTGGGCGGTGGTTTTGGCGGCGCGTAAGTCTGAGCCCGCATCAGGTTCAGTCAGGGCTAAGGCTCCGAGATAGTCGCCACTGGTGAGCATCGGCAAAAACGTCTCTTTGAGGGCGTCACTCCCCCAATTCACCAACGGACCACACCCTAACCCGTTGTGTGCCGCCATTGATAACCCCGTAGACCCACACGCACGACCAAGTTCTTCAATAGCGATGGCAATACTAATCGTATCTAGTTCTGCGCCCCCATAAACTTCCGGCACACTCATGCCAGTTAACCCTAAGGGCGGCATTTTTTTGATCGCTTCCCAGCGCATTTCGCCCGTTTCATCGACTTCAGCCGCATAAGGGGCAATCTCTTTTTGGCAAAAATCGCGGACTGCCGCCTGATACATTTTTTGTTCGTCGTTTAAATCAAATAGCACTTTTGATAGCTCCTTAAATATTTTTTATAATCGCATCACATCATCTATGATGATGCGTCTTTTTTAGATTTATTGGGTTTGAGTTCTGTTGCTTCTAAAAATTCTAACAAGGCTTGCCCCGTAATAAAAACACGACGCATTCCGGTGGGTTGGCTGGCACGAACTTGACCAGACGCAATCAAGCGCTTAACGGTGCTGAGGCTTACATTTAAGACTTCAGCAGCTTCTTCGCGGGAATACACGCGCAAAGGTTCTATGGGGGGGCGATTTTCGTGTGAGTTCATAACCTACTTTAAACAATTTTATGGAACCATACGTCTATTCTAACATTGCTTTGACTTTGGTGCGGAATGTGGCCAAGGGCTGATTTGATAAAATAGAGTTTCTATAGATTTAAGAGACGTTTAATATCATGTTAAAACCAATTGAGCGGGCATGGGTTGTTTTGCAAGGTCTGTCTGTTGGAGATGCTTTTGGCGGTCATTTTGAATTTGAGTTTGTTGATCCTGAGCGTCCGAAACGCACGGCACAAGTACGCCAAATCCCTAAGGGGCGCTGGCGATATACTGATGATACGTTAATGGCATTATCAATTTATGATGTGTTGCGTCAAGATGCGGCAATAGTTCCTGAACATTTAGCAGATAGTTTTGCCACTCGTTTTGATATTGGACGGGGGTATGGGGCTAGTATGGAAGAGCTGTTGCAAGCAATCCGAGCAGGGGGTGATTGGAAAACATTATCACAATCATTGTTTGATGGCAGCGGATCATTTGGTAATGGTTCGGCAATGCGTGTTGCTCCTATTGGCGGTTATTTTGCCGATGATCTGCAAGCAGTAGTTCATCATAGCCGCCAATCCTCATTAGTGACACATACCCATCCACAGGCGATTGATGGTGCTATCACAATTGCATTAGCAACCGCTATTGCTCACCAACTAGCACACTCACAACAACAACCAATGTTTGATAATTATTGGCAACCATTATTAAACCTAATTCCTAGCGGAGAAATCAAACAAAAATTGATACAAGCTTCTGAATTACAAGATCAAACATCACCAGAAGCTGCCGCAACACTACTTGGTAATGGACGCGATATATCAGCTTTAGATAGTGTACCTTTTGCGGTATGGTGTACCTACCAATTTTTGGACAGTTATGAAGATGCCTTATGGAACGCGATCAGCGTTGGTGGCGACGCGGATACAATTGGGGCAATGGTTGGCGGGATTGTAGCCAGTTATGGTGGGCTGAAAGACATCCCTAGCGAATGGTTAACTCGGCGAGAAACCTTGCCCAATTGGATTAAGGATTAGGGGATTCAACGTCACGTGGCACTTGGAGCGGATATTCTTGTTCCACCCATAAGTTAAGCACCGCCATAAACGGGTTATGATGTTCGGGGAACAGCAAAAAAACCGGGGTTTCGTGACGTAATTCTAACCAGCGGCGCATCACCACAATATTATTCAGGTCACTACCCCAAAATTGATCCGGTAAACCAATCCGAATCTCCATGTGTACATGTGGCGCTTGCACCACACCACTCCCCCCCAGCAAGGCCAGTTGGGTGTCAGAATCGACTTGTTGCCCCATGCTCACGTCAATTTCTCGCAAGTGGGCATACATCGAATAAAAAGAGACAAACTCATTCACAGGATGTTCAATGATCACCATTGCGCCAAAGCCATAATTGTTGAGGGCTTCCAGTTGCCCTGTGTTCAGCAATCCCCATTGCCCTGTATTAAAAGCAAAGCAACTAGGGCATGTATGCACTGTCGTGACAATACCGGGGCCAATTGGGTAAATCGGTTGCGGCACAAAGTTTAAAAACGCCTCAGGGTAGGTGTAGTCAATCCCATAATGGGGGGTCGAGCGGTCAGGATCTTGGTAAAAGCCGCCGAATGGCACAATACGAGGTTCATCAATCGGACGCCGCCCAAAGGCAGCAAACGGGTCACCATCCGTTCCAGTGTCCACAACTGACCACGCCAACGCAGGATTGGGTTGGGTGGGGATGATTTCAGGGCGAATCACGTCAGTGGCTTCATCATCAATACAATCGGTATAACAGGCTTCAGGGTCGCTAATGAACCCAACCGTAAAGATTGCAAAACTGGCTAAAAAAAAGAGGTGATAACGCATCTGCATTGCTCCCATCATATAGGAAATGCCCCAGGGAAGACTCGAACTCCCGACGCACGGTTTAGGAAACCGTCGCTCTATCCTCTGAGCTACAGGGGCATGGCGAATAGTGTAGCGAGAATCGAAATATGTGACAAGTGGAAAGCTTTTAAGGGCATTTAATCACTCTTTCCGTTCTTTTTTTTTATCCATAATGAACATATCAACAAAATAAGGCGGTGTATTGATGTCAAAAATTTTATTGGTCTATGCAACGAAAAGCGGCTCTACCCAAGAAATTGCTGAATTTATTGCGAGTAGCTTGCGACAAAGTGGGTTTGATGTAACTTTGGACAATGTGCAGTCCCCTAACCATCATCCAAGTAATTATGATGCCATTATTTTAGGAACCCCCATTTATAAAGGAATGTGGATGCCTGAATTATTAGGGTATGCCACGTTACATGAAAAGGTTTTAACACAAAAACCGTTATTTTTATGGATGTCTTGCATCCGTGTGTTAGAAGTAGGCGGGTATGAACATGTCCTAAGCCGTTGGTCGTAAGTTTTTTAATAAAGAAAAGCGATCATTGGAATTGGGTAGGTTCTGTCGCATAAGAGCACCCTCCACCTGCTGGCGAAGATGATCTAAATCGATATAGAGCTTATTGGCGCAAGCTAGATTTTTCAGATGTAGCCAATAGCGCTCGATAGGATTGAGAAATGGCGAATACTTCGGGAGCCATACCACCTGCAACCGATCAGCAAATGAACTCATCGCAGCCATCGATGCTCGGCTCGTATGAAAAGTAGCGTTATCGAGTACTAATACCACTTTTTGTGTAGGGTAGCATTTCGTCATGAGATGATCAAGAAAGGTGATAAAAGCGTTGCTATTTTTGCGAGGTGCGATTGTCCAACTCATGTTATCTGTTACCCAATTGTACGCCCCAAAGACATGTGTCCATCGCTGTATGCCGGGCGCAGGGATTAACTTTGTCTGTCCACGCTTCATCCAGCATTTTCGTAGCGGCGGATGCATGCTCATGGTTGTTTCGTCCATAAAGAGGAGTTCATATTTCCCGCCAAGGGCTTTTTTTTCAACCACTCCAATAATTCCTTGCTCCGTTCTTGCTCGTCAGCATCTTGTAGAGCGCTTAAATCATGTTTCGGTTGACGATACACATAACCTAAACGCTTCATCAACACCCGAAAACGGGCTGGACTGAGCTTTATATCAGTCTCTTTATACATATGCTGACGTAACCGTTCGATAGTCCATAGCACAAATGAATAGCCTAATGCCTCGGGAGCAAGCTCAACAATCTCACCCAACCGTTTTTCATACGTTTCATCCGTTTTACGGGGACGCCCACTTTTAGCCCGATCACCTAAGCCGGCAATCCCTTCTGCTTTCCAGCGATGATACCAACCGTAAATCGTTGGTAATTTGACGGCCATTATTTCAGCCACTTCGGTCACCGATTGTCCCAGATGCAACATGTGGATGGCGGTGGCACGTTGACGGATACGAGCATCATGGGCGCTGCGGATCGCTTGCTCTATTTCGGCAAGTTCTTTTTCTGTTAACATATAATCTAATTGTTTTGGCATACTATATAGTATAGCCTATTTTATATTTCTTTCGATTAATGGCTTAACATATAATCTAATTGTTTTGGCATACTATATAGTATAGCCTATTTTATATTTCTTTCGATTAATGGCTTAAAACACTATATGGAGCATGACATCATTAAAAAAGAGCAAATCCTTAGCCTTAAGGTATTCGCTGGCAAGCTGGATTATGAAAATATCAACTGGGAAGATCGCTGGACGCTCTCACTCCATTATGATGGCAAGACCATGCCGAATAACTATGCCGCCGACTTTCGGGATTGGGATGCCATCCGAGATTGGGTACATGAGATTGACCAACTCTTAAAAGCGTAAGGATCAAAAAAACAGCGATCTTCTCGCTGTTTTTTTAGGGTGTGGAGGTGGCGGGAATTGAACCCGCGTCCACGAACGCCGACCAATCGCGCCTCTACAAGCTTAGTTTGCCTATTTAGTCCTTCGCGGCTGCAACCCCGACAAACTGGGTATAGCGCACCGCTAGCCGATGAACTCTCTTCAAGGCCGTATCGGCGTCAGCCTTGCGTATCTCGATTATCTATGACATCCGCACGCACTCACCGAGCATAGAACGATTGGACGGGCTAGCACGTTGGGCTAACCAACTTTCCGCTTGCTGGAATTAAGCAGCAGCTGCGAAAGCGTAGTTGTTGCTATTGGCAACTAATGTTTTGCTCTGGATTTACGAGGGAAGAGCACCTCGACTTGCCACACGTGACCTAACACCCGTGTCGAACCCTTTTCACCCCCAATAAGGTGAACCTGTATTGTATCAGACCCAGCGAAGGTATTAAAGGGCTACACTCCCCTGACGGTAGGCTTGCAAGGCTTGCATGTGTTTGCTGAGGCAGTATAATCATGAGGATTTTGGAATGGAGATAACCCCTTGGTAAAATCTGCTTGGGAACGTTATAAACTCTTCGGTGAAATCTTGGGGGATGCCCAAGGGCGGTTTTTCACCTTGTTATTCTACTTTACGATTATGGTGCCGTTTGGCATTGGTGCGCGCTTGTTTGGGGATTTATTAAACCTAAAACATGAGACGCAATGGTTAGAGCGTGAACCTGTCAGCACGACTTTAGAAGACGCTCAACGGCAAGGATAAGGTTTCATGTATATTCTCGGACTCTCTTGTTACTACCATGACTCTGCTGTGGCGCTGTTGCGCGATGGTGACTTAGTGGCAGCCGCTCAGGAAGAGCGTTTTTCTCGTAAGAAACACGATAGTGGCTACCCTAGCCAAGCAATTGAATGGGCACTGTCTGAAGCTGGCATCCGTGAGCAAGACTTAGACTATGTGGTATTTTATGAAAAACCATTAGTCAAATTTGGCCGTATTCTGCTCAATGCCTTAGCGACATACCCACGCAGCGCCAATGTGTGGAAAGACGCAATGCTCAATTGGATGAATGATAAACTTTGGGTAAAGACCCACATCCAAAATCGTTTAGGGGTAAACCCAAATAAAATCCTCTTTTGCGATCATCACATGGCTCATGCAGCCAGTTCATTTTTTTGCTCTCCCTTTGAAGATGCCGCCGTGATGACCGTGGACGGTGTTGGTGAATGGACAACCACCACCTTGGGCGAAGCAACCGGTAGCTTCACCGATGGTAACCTGAACAACATTAACTTATTTTCAGAGCAACGCTATCCTGATTCATTAGGGTTGTTGTATTCCGCCTTTACTGCATTTTGCGGGTTCCGTGTGAACAGTGGCGAATATAAGCTCATGGGGATGTCACCATATGGTGATGCCAACTATCAAGATAAGATTTATGAAGTCATTGATGTGAATAGTGATGGCAGTTTCCGCCTAAATATGGACTACTTCTCATTCCACTATTCGCCAGAGCGCACGTTCAGCCAAAAGTTTATTGATCTTTTTGGTGACCCCCGTGTGCCCGAAAGTGATTTTATGACCACACGCACCAATCCCGAATTTGCCAATGGGGGCGGGGATCGCAAACTGATTGAGTCCAGCCAATATTATGCAGATATTGCCGCCAGTATTCAGCGTGTTACAGAAGATATTCTGATTAAAATTGCGACGGAACTACACACCAAAACCCAAAAGAAAAATTTAGTGATGGCGGGTGGTGTCGCGCTCAACAGTGTAGCAAATTATCGATTGTTAACTGAAACCCCATTTGAGAATTTGTATATTCAACCCGCAGCGGGGGATGATGGTGGGGCATTAGGGGCGGCATTATGGGCGCACCATATGGTATTCAAAAAACCCCGTAAATTTGTGATGACCCAATCGTATTGGGGACGCGAATATACCCCTGATGAGATCAAAACCTTTTTGGATAGCAAAAGCGTTCATTATGAAACTTTCAAAAATGATGATGATTTGCTAGACAACGCCGCCGATTTGATCGCTAATGGCAATGTGATTTCATTGTACCAAGGCCGCTTTGAGTGGGGCCCGCGTGCATTGGGGAATCGCAGTATCATGGCGGATGCCCGTCGTGAAGAAATGAAAGACATCGTCAATACAAAAATTAAATTCCGTGAACCGTTCCGTCCATTTGCACCGGTGGTGCTAGAAGAAGTTGCAACGGATTATTTTGAATATCCGTATAGCCCTGATTTGTACCCACCGAAGTTTATGTTGATGGTCACCCCCGTAAAAGAAGATAAAAAAGCCGAAACCCCTGCCACAACGCACGCAGGTGGAACAGGCCGTTTGCAAACCGTCTCAAAAGACGATAATTATCGGTATTATGAAATTGTACGCCGTTTTGGTGAAAAAACGGGTGTTCCTGTGACGATCAATACATCCTTTAACTTACGGGGTGAACCCATGGTCACCTCTCCAGCGGATGCTTGGAACACATTCACCGAAAGCGGTATTGATGCGATGGTATTTGGACCGTATTTGGTAGTAAAAGATAAGGAATAATGGTAATGGCAGAAGAACAAAATGTACAACAAAATCAAGGGGTTGTGGCTCGTAAGGTGAGCGACTTTGCTTCCCGGTTAGGGATTGTCGGGGAATTGCTCAGCTTCTTGTGGCGGGCAAAAATGTGGTGGCTCATCCCAATGGTGATTGCTTTACTCGCTTTCGCGGTCATTATTGTAGTAGCAAGTGCTGGCCCTGCTGGCCCAATGATTTACACCTTATTCTAATCAATAATTCACAACCGCATGGCGTTAAACTGTGCGGTTGTAGTATCTCCCTTCAGTTTTTAGATGGAGTGAACTTATGGAAGAGTTTTTGTCACGCCCAGATGATGAAAAGTGGTTTACCATTTGGTTGATTGCCATTGCAATCGGTTTGGTCATGGGCTACTTTTTGCGCCAAGAATCCATTAAACGCAAACCCATTCATGGCGGCATGGTTGCACAACTATTTCATTATATCGCTGCGACAATGATTTGCTCGATTATCCCATGGGCAATTATTGGGTTACTCGGTGGATTGCATTTGGCATGGTTGTTCCCAGTTGGGATCACCTTCCCATTATCAACGCTAGCGTTATTGATGGTCTATGGGATTTTTGAGAGCCAAGCGGATGTTGTAGAAGTGGCTCCTGTCCGCGAATTGGACTAGATTACCGACTGTGCGGGAGCGGTTGCTCCCCACAGTCTAACCTTCACCTAAGTCTGTTCTACCCCCTCATATTTTCAGAGCTCATCCTCCCTAACAACTCGTTCGCTAAAAGTATGCCACAATGGATTATCTGATAACCAATAATCCGAGGGTAGTGTGCCATGTTAGCGTTTAAAAAATTATTTTCAGACACCAATGATAGTATTGTTATGTATGTCTTTTTGTTGGTGGTTCTTGTACAGACAATTTATCCGATTACGTTAGATAACTCTACAGAATCCTATTTTATCTATAACATCTTATACGCAATGCTCATCCTTTCTGGTGTGTTGGTGGCACGGAACTCCCCTATCTTAATGCGGATCGCCATGCTGGTGGGGGGGCTTTGGCTCATCACGGGATTAGCAATCGCCTTCTTTTTGGATCTACGCGATATAAGCGTAGGGTATTTTTTAGGGTTCATCATGATCAGTATTTTCCAATTGGTGGTCATCAAAGTTTTATTCACCTATATTTTTTCAGCAACCATGGTCACTCGAGATGTTATTCTGGCAGCGATTGCTATTTATTGGTTATTGGGAGGCTTTTTTGGAACACTCTTTGGTATCTTGGAAGCTGTCACATTTTTACAAACGGGGACAAATGCATTTATTGATGGGCAACTTGGGGTAACAGGGTCGGCCACCCCGTGGCAGTCCACACTCTATTACAGTTATGCAACCTTAACCACCTTGGGGTATGGCGATGTGCTGCCGGTGTCACCATGGGCGCGGTCGCTCGCTAGTGTTGAGTCCATTGTAGGGGTCATGTATACCACTATCATTATGGCGCGGTTGGTTGGGGTTTATATGGCGGATAGTGAAATCACTCCATTAAAACGTGAAAACCAAGAACGGGTCATATAAGATTCATAATCAGTCTAATACTATAAAGATCAGGGAAGGTTAAGCCTTCCCTGTACACGTTTAAACTTCAACCTCACGGCGTCGCCAAATCGCTTTTTCGACTTCCACAGCTGGCAAAATCGACATTGCTAATGCACTCACGATTAGAATTCTTGGTAGTGGTTAAAAGGTAAGTGATGAAAAGAGATATAATGCTGCTTATCATGATAAAAGAAACCGTTACCTATAACTGTAGTCGGTGTGGCAGCATTAATATCGTGCGCAATGGTACGAATAAATGCGGGAATGCGCAATATCATTGTAAAGACTGTGATGCGTACCGCGTTTTAAAACCACAATGCCGCCACACCATTGAAGAAAAAGCCCAAATCTTGAGCGCCTATCGCGAACGAATGAGTTTACGCGGTGTGGAACGTATCTTTAGGGTGTGTCGCCAAACTGTGACCCGTTGGTTAACACACTATGTGAATCATCTCCCGACCGTTGCCCAAACATTATTGCCAAAACGGGCGGATGATGTTCTGGAAGTCGATGAAGCATGGTCATTTGTGGCCAAACGAGACCAAAAACGATGGTTATGGACAGCACAATGCCGCCGTACTCGCCAAATTGTGGCGTTTGTCATTGGTGACCATAGTGAACAGACTTGCCAACAATTATGGGATCAGATCCCAACCGCTTACCGTTCGTGTCCATCATACAGCGATTTTTGGAAAGCTTATGCCGCCGTTTTTCCTGAAGCAACCCACCAACAAGTTGGTAAAGAGACCGGACTCACGGCTCATCAAGAGCGATGGTATGGCACTTTGCGGCAGTGGTTGGGGCGATATACACGAAAAACCTTATCGTTTTCCAAATCTGATTTTTATCATGAGTTGGTGACTCGCTGGTTTATCATTGAGCATAATCGACGAATGGCTTTATCACTTACTACTTAACCACTACCGAATTCTTCTGTGCTTAAGGGTTTGGTATTCAAAAGATCTTAGTTGTCTTGCTGGCAATGTAACCTTCTCTTTAGTACATGTGTTGAGTATGATCAGTACAATGGGTTCAAATTAAGTAACGCATACAACCGATCCATGGTGTTGATTCAACACGTAGTAACTGATTTTGTCCCCCCTGAAAATATGCGTTATAGTCAGAATATATGGAGCAGCATCCCCAAAATCCTGAAATTATTGTGATGATATGATGAAACAAAAACGATTACGCACAGTTCGATTTTTATTCAGCTTTATTTGGACAATCCTAGAGCGGCTCTTAACCCGTACCACGGTTACAGGCTTGGAAAACATCCCCCGAGACAACCAAACACCGATCATTTTTGCAGGAAACCATGCGTCAACATACGATCCACCATTATTGATGTACCACATTCCGATGATGGTACGCCCCGTAGGACCAGCCGATTTTAAGCTCCTATTCCCTGCCAATTTGGTCGTTGAAAACCTTGGCGTGATTGGCATTAAACGCGGCAAGTCTGACACCGAAAGCCTCAAAAAGATGTTAGGTGTTCTAAAAGGTGGCGAAAATCTAGCGCTCTTTGCTGATGGTGGCACATGGGAAAAACGGATCGATGATGTCAAACCCGGCGCAGCCTATCTTTCACTAATGAGCAAAGCCCATATCATCCCTGTAGCAATTAGTGGTACGTATCAAGTGTGGTCAAGGATATTCCAATTAAAGCGCCCGCGCATTACGCTGCACTTTGCCCCGCCCATGCCCATCGTCACCAATGAAAACCGCAAAGAACGGCAACAAGACCTGCGCCATGCCAGCCTCGAATTAATGGATATTATCCATCACCATTTAACACCCGCAGAACAAGCTCGTTATGATCTGTACGCAAGGCAACAATTTAGCGCTCAAGTCAGTGTCTTACCTGACAGCCTAACCCCGCCAGACAATGATTTTTCGGTGTTAGCAGAACTCATTAGCAAGCCAAATTTGTTTAGTCCGTTGCACCGTAATTTGAAGTTGCCACTAGCTCCATTTTTGCAACCAGAAAAGTATCACGCTGCCGATGATTTTGTGGTCGCGGTTACGTCACTACATACTATATTGGAAAATGAGTTAGATGGATTTATGGATTATCGAGTTGGCGAACATAAAACCAGAAAGTTTATGACGGAATGCGAGCAATTTGAGGCTTTTTGTCAGGATGCGGCAACCCAAGACCTTGTGGTACGATTTTTACCAAAGATAACCATATTGGATACACCATTGCCACCAAATGAATAATCGAGTGAGTCAATAAGCTAAATTTTGGTTAAGAAATAATGCCATGAGCCAAATTTTGTATCGGGGCAAACCGATATATTTGCCCACATTTCGGGAGCCGCTATGCCTGCTCCCCTACCCATAAAGGTTTGGTATAAGCAAAACCACTCATCCAAAATGAAGATTGAATAATAAATTTGGTTAATCAAGTCAATATAGATGGATGGATAAGCATTCAATGAAGCAAACATTATCATTTTTGACCGTCCTCGCTTTGTTTTTAGTCGGGTGTATTGCGACTTCCTCAGAGCCTGAGATTGTTGCCACCCGTATTGTACAAGCCCCCAGTGAAGCTCCACCAACATCAGCACCAGATCCATTACCTGCCAGTTTTGATGCGGCACTTGGTGCAGATCTCTATAGCACCTCATGCGCACCCTGCCATGGCGAAACAGGTTTAGGCGATGGTGAAACCGCCAGCGCATTTACCTGTGACATGCCCGCTTTTGCCCAAGCTGATGCCGAAAGTGCCTTGAACGACTGGTATGAAATCACCGCTAATGGTAATGGGAACACTGACGCCACATGCTTAATGCCGCCGTGGAGTGGACGGTTGAACGGGACGGAAATCTGGCATGTGGTGGCCTATGCGCAATCATTGCGATATGACACCAGCCTCGCTGAACAAGGCACTGCGCTACTGGATGCTGCGACAACCGCTAATACAGATTATATTAACGATACAGCATGGCAAACCAGCGTCACAGATGCGGACATCCTCGCAGCACTTGCGGACAATAGCCTTGAGGGGTTCAACTTTAGCACGGTGTTAAGCGCGGAAGAACAAAACGCCGCCTTGGTGAGCATCCGTCTTGCGGCATTTGATGACAGCAATGACAACCCCGAAACAGCCCAAACACAACCTGAATCTAGTGCTACCGAAGATACCGCCCGAGAACAAGCACAACCTGCCCCAGTTGCCACTGAAGACGCCGAAACCCCACCAGAAACTGAGGGGACATCTTCAGATGCCTCCGATACTGCCGATGACGCATCATCAGACTTTGATGATCCCATATTGTTGCCAGAAGTCTTAACTGAAGATGGGTTTACCATCCGAGGTGCTGTAGAAAACGGTACAGAAGGTGGCACAGTGCCAAGCGATTTAGTTGTCACACTACGGGTTGTTGCCTTGGATGAAAACGAACAACCAGACGAAATCCTAAGGCTTGAAACTACGATTAATGATGACAACAGCTTTCAATTTGATGGGGTACCACGTCCTGATCGCGCAATTGCTTCTGTGGAAACCAATTACCAAGATGTACGACAATTTGCCCCGCAAATTATCCCGTCATTAATTCAAGAAGATAGCACAGACATCACATTAACATTGTATGAAACCACAACCAACCTTGATGACATCGCCTTTGAATTTTTGTATATTGAAAGTTTGATTGATGCAGTCAGTCAAGAAGAAGCTTCTTTGACCTATCAATCGTTTGAAGTCGTGAATACGTCTGATAGGATTTATGTCGGTGAAGAAGACGTCACCGTTCGCTTGCCCTATCCATTAGATATTACCAATGTAGATGCCACCGCACGTGCTGATACAGAACCTCGCTTTGAAGTTTCAGAACCCGACACAGAGGTTCGGTATTTTGCTGCCCCGCCCGTGTATCCAGGCTTTTTAGATCGATTTGTCTTATCCTATAACATCCGTTATCCAGGCGACATGACCGTTACCCAAACTTTCCCTTATAGTGTTCAAGAAATGTCTGTCTTTATTTCTCAAACGCGCGGTTTGGCGTTAGACAGTGATGATTTTTCACCCGCCGATTCTGGAACGTTAAATGGGATCACCTATTTGGGCTTTTCCTTGGATACGGCTCCACTTGCGGCAAGCGATACGTTGATTTATCGTGTGTATGATGGTGAGAATGCAGTGGCGAATGAACCATCCTCATCAGAGCAAAACGCCACTGATAGTGAAGATAGTAGCTTCTTAGAAAACAACACCACCTTGATTTTAGGGATTGGGATTTTGCTCATCATCGCAGGGGGGATGTTTATGGTGTACGACATTCAACGGCAACGCTTACAAGTCGTACAAAATGCCCCAAGTGTTATCCGTACCGCTTTGCCGCGTAACCAAGAGGCCACCTTAAAAGCCATCACGGAACTCGATGACGCCTTTGAAAATGGCGAAATCGATGACGCCACCTATAACAAAGAACGGCAAGCACTCAAAGACCATTTGCGACAGTTCCTTTAAACATAATCATTTTTCAAACTCGGGGGGGGGCGACATCAGCCCGCGCTATTGCGCGGACATCCCCCGCCCCCCTGATATATTCAAATCCCCCCTCGCACATAAAACACACCCCGTTATAATCAATCCCGCAATCATCACCGAATAAGCAAGGATTGATTTATTGACCATCGAACTTGAAGTAACAGATATTGCGAACGGCGGGCAAGCCATCGGGCGACATGATGGTAAAACCATCTTTGTGCCATATACCATCCCCGGCGAAACGATCACAGCAACCATCATCAATGATCGGGGAAGCTATGCATTTGCTGAGGGGGTCACCGTGTTAGATCCATCGGCGGATCGGGTGTTGCCACGTTGCAGCCATTTTGGATTAGCTCATGGTGGTTGCTCCACATGGCAACATATTGATTATGCCGCTCAACTTGCGCTCAAAACCGATATTGTACTGGATCAACTAGAACGCATTGGCAGGTTTACGGATGCACCGATCCAATTGTGTTTGCCGAGCCAAGATCAATGGCACTATCGGCATGAGGTCACACTCACAAAAGACAAACAAGGCAAACTCGCTTACCAAGCTTTAGATGGAAAAAGTACTTATCCGATTGAAGATTGTCACTTGCTCACGCCTGCATTGTTAGCGGTGTTGCCATCCTTGGATATTGAACTGGATACGCTTGAAAAGGTGATCGTGCGGGATAATGGCCAGGGCAATTTGATGTTGATCATCAGTACCAGCGATGACGAAGCCCCTGAATTAGAAGTTGATTTTCCCGCGTCAGTGAATTTCCTGTTAAGTGATAATGAGCCCGCCAATTTGATCGGTAATACGCATCTCAATTATACGATTTTGGGTGAAACCTATCGTGTGACAGCCGGTAGCGCCATGCGCCCCAACCCGCGCCAAACGGAACTGTTGTTACAAGTCATCCGTGAATGGTTGAATTTGAGCGGCAAAGAATCAGTTTTGGATCTGTATGCGGGCGTTGGGCTAACCTCAGCCTTTATCGCTGAAGATGCCAACTTGATCACAAGTGTGGATCACTATCCACCTGCCATGACAGACGCCGAAGAAAATTTATCCCAATTTGATCATGTGAATGTGATTGAGGGCGATGTGGTAGACATCTTACATAGTTTGCCCGATGATGAAGATTATCAAATAGCAATCGTTGACCCACCGCACCAAGGACTCTCTAAGGACACAATAGATGCAATTGAAACCACTAATCTCAAACGAATCATTTATGTGGCTGATGACCCTGCCATCTTAGCGAGAGATGCTAAACGGCTCCATGAACGGCTCGGCTTTTCACTGGATGCGGTACAACCCATTGATTTTGAACCACAAACCCATAAAGTGGTTTCTGTAGCACATTTCGGAAAGTAACACGACTAAAGGAATCGGATGGATTTACAACACATCACCAACCAAGTGCAAGCTATTATCCGCGAAGCAGGAGCTATTGTTCGTGATTATTACCGCAAGCCTGTCACACAACACAATAAAGGCACGATTGATCTGGTCACAGATGCGGATCGGGCTACAGAAGCCTTTTTAGCAGATGCCCTCGAAAAAGCCTTTCCTGATATTGCCATTGTAGGGGAAGAAGGCACCGGCTACATGCCAGACGGCGCAACCCATCAATGGTATGTTGATCCGATTGATGGCACAACCAACTTTGCCCATAAACTTCCACACTTTTCAGTCAGTATTGCCTTAGCAACGATGGATAATACACCGCTTGTGGGGGTCATTTATCAACCGATTACCGATGAATGTTTTTATGCGTATCAAGGTGGTGGTGCATTTATGAATGACACGCCCTTACAGGTTACCGCCACCAGCACACTCGACACTGCACTTCTCGCCACAGGATTTCCCTATGATCGCTTTACGAGCGAGGAAAATAATCTCAAAGAATTTAGCGCGATGATGTTACAAATCCAAGGCGGACGGCGCTTGGGGTCAGCAGCATTGGATCTAGCCTATGTGGCAGCGGGGCGTGTGGATGGTTATTGGGAGCAAAAGGTCAATACATGGGATGTATTTGCAGGGATCGTTTTGGTGCAAGAAGCGGGTGGTATCGTCACGAATTACGATAACACCCCCGTTAACCTGCATACTGATGGTAAATTGCGGATTGTTGCCAGCAACCCCACCCTCCACCCCCTTATTGTTAACGCATTAGGTAAAATCCGCGCATGAAACTGTTGATGCTGAGTGGTGATACGGATGCGGCACGGGGGCGAGATGGGGCATTTAGCGCTATGTTGCAACATTTTTCTGGTTATTGGGATCGGATCGATGTGATCTGCCCCAAAGCGAAAAATGCAGAACCCCGCACACTGTATGACAATGTGTTTTTGCATCCCTCGCCACTACCATCTATCGCGCAACCACTGCATATCATCCGTAAAGGGCGGCAACTACTTTATCAACATAACCATGATGCCGTGATCAGCCATGATTATGGCTGGTTTTATAATGGCATTGGCGCATGGTTGTTAACAGGTGGCTCTGACATTCCCGTGATCAGCGAAATCCATCATATTGAAGGGCATCCCTTTGCCCTGACCCGCCGTGAATTGCTGTATCGGGGGATTGCTAAATTTTATTTGCGGCGCTCATGGCAACGCTTGACCGCGATCCGTGTAGTGAATCGTTTTGAAGTGCCCGAATTTTTGGAAGCCCTTGGGGTTCCCACCGAAAAAATCCATTACTTACCGTCCATGTATTTAGATTTTTCGACCTTTCGCCCCCAACCGAATACCGAAAAACTATATGATCTACTCTTTGTAGGGCGCTTTGTATCGAATAAAGGTATTCTGACCATCTTAGATGCAGCAGCGATGGTCAAAGCTGAGGGATACCCTGATCTCAAACTCTGCTTGTTAGGTGAAGGGAACATGCAAGCCGAAATCGAGCAACATATTATCGAACTGGATCTAAGCAATAATGTCACCATCAAGCCGCGTGTGCCTACCATGCAAGACCTTGCCACACTATATAATCAAGCAAAGTTGCTCGTCTGTGCCTCAACCAGTGAGGGAGGGCCGCGAGTAACCGTTGAAGCAATGGCGTGCGGCACAGCGGTGATCTCCACTCCCGTAGGCATCATGAAAGACCTAATGCAAGATGGTAAAAATTTTATGGTCTTTGGCTGGCACGCCCAACCCTTAGCTGAAAAAATTAAACTTCTGTTGGATACCCCTTTTTTACGGCAACAACTCGCTGAAAATGGCGAAATTGCAGTGCAGGGATTCCGCGCTGAAACGATCATCGATCAATATGCGCGGGCATACCAGGCGATTATTCAAGGAGAGTAATCACCATGCGGGTATTGATGATCGTCCAAGAAATCAACGAAACACACTGGTTACGCGGATTTATTACAGGATGGGTGCGGGCTTTAGCGCAACAGGTCGAAACCTTACACGTCCTCACCTTAGAATATCACCCCACTGATCTACCCGACAATGTGATTGTGGCATCAATGGGCAAAGAAAAAGGTTACGGTCGTCTCCGGATTTTGCGTGAATATTATCGCGGATTGGCGCGGATTGTGCCGCAAGTGGATGTCATTTTTAGCCACATGACGCCCCGTTATGCGTGGATGGCAACGCCTGTTGCCCTACGTTACCAAAAACCCCAAATGTTATGGTATGTGCATCCGCATATTGATTGGGAACTGCGTTTGGCTACCGCCGCCGCAACATGGATCACAACTGCTACGCCCGTGAGCTTTCCGATCCAAAGTGACAAAATCCATATAATGGGGCATGGCATCGACACCCAACGCTTTGCGCCCAAGGATATACAACGGAGTGATCCGCCTGTGGTGTTAGCGGTTGGACGGGTAACGCCTGTTAAGCGTCATGATTTGCTTTTAGAAGCTGCTGGAATTTTAAAAGATAGCCCGATCCGATTTGCGGTTGCAGGGCATAGCGCCGCCGCAGGTGACCAAGCCTATAAAGCGCAATTGATCCAACGACGGGAACAACTCGGACTCACGGAAGAACAATTCTGCTTTTTAGGTGGATTAACCACAGAAAATCTGATCACCAAAATGCAACAGGCCAGTATTGTGACGAATCTTTCCACCACCGGCTTTTTTGACAAAGCCGCCCTTGAGGGAATGCTGACAGGAACACCGCTCTTAACCACGAGTCCTGATTTTTCTAGTATTTTAGGGGATGATGAATCCTTGTTGATGACACCCGACACGCCCGCCGCTATTGCTGAACACATCCAAGAGATTTTGGCATTATCGCCGGATGAACGGCAGGCTCTCGGCGCACGCTTACGCAAACAGACCGCCGCCGCGCATGATATTCATGGGCTCATGCAACGCATGGTTAAGGTGATGCAATCAGGATAAAATCCCAACTCCAACCATTTATCCCAATTTTATCCCAAATTAAGATTGGGATAAATCCATCCATTTGGGGCGGAACTCCTCATCACGCTTTTCTTGGAGTACAGACAGCACATCTTTAGCCGATTCTGCGACCCGTACTAACGTGGTATCTAAGCTGCGAATAAAGCCTTCTTGCATTCCGTGATTGAGCATTGCCAGCAGCGGCGTATAGAAGTTTTCTACATTGACAATGGCAATCGGCTTGCGATGAATGGCCAATTGCGCCCATGTGATGATCTCAAAGAGTTCTTCATAGGTGCCAATCCCACCGGGCAACGCCACAAACGCATCTGATTTTTCGGCCATCATCGCTTTGCGCTCGTGCATGGAATTCACAACATGCAATTCCGTTAATCCATTGTGTTGAACTTCGCGCTTAACCAAGGCTTCCGGAATAATGCCGGTAACCGTTCCGCCATGTTTCAGGGCACTATCGGCAATCAACCCCATTAAACCAGTGCTGCTACCACCATAGACCAATCCGATCTTGTGGTGGGCTAGCTCCATACCTAAACGGTGTGCAGCATCGCTATACACGCCTTTATGCCCAATGCTTGAGCCACAAAATACACAAACGTTTTTAAGTTCACTCATCAGTTAATTGCTCCACAACCAGCGCATCGGCGCCCGTTTCTTGTACGATTAAACGCTCTTGAGGGTCATCAAGGGCATAGACCCCTACAATGACATCATACACCCCTTCTGGCAAATCGGTAGGCATGACTAACCCATGATTATCGATAACCACCTGATTGGGTTGCCAATCAATGGTTAAGGCGGTGTTGTTCGCAGGTTCGCTGTCGTGTTGAGCAGCAAGTGTGCCATCAGGATAGAGCAATTGTACAAAGACCTTATAGCGTGTATCCAATGGCTGATCCGTTTGCCAAAAGAGGGTGATCCCTAATACTGATGCCTCAAATCCGCCTTGGATGGCATAGCCCATTAAGGTGATATTCTCGCCAAATTGAGTATTTAACTCTATTTCAGGCTCAGCAGGTGGTGCGGCTAAAACCCCATAACGCACCAAGCGCACATCACCATACCATGTAGAGGAAATTTCAAAAGCGTTATTATCCAAAGTGTTTTTGACAATCCCATTAGGATCACGTTCACCCTCGCCCCAAAACAACACCATGATTTGTGAATATTGGTCGATCAGAGCCAGTGCTTCTTGATAGGTTGCGGCATCGTCCCCGCCTAAGCCACGCGGCAAGGGGTAAAGTTCCGAACGCCCATTATAGTAATAACTAAAGACTTCTTCTTGCCCCGGTGCATTGAGAACGATTGCAGTGTTATCCGTTTCCAAAGTGTCGATCACTTGCGCCATTTGGCGGTAATCATGACGGTGGAACACTGGATCAGTTTTAACTTGTTGGGCAACTTCCCACGCGGTGATTCCAATCGTGGCATAGGCTGCGGCAGCCACTACACGCGGCAGGATTTCTAGCGGGGTGGCGGCACTGACCGATCCCACATCCCAAAGAAGATATGCCCCGCGCCCCAACAAAAGCGCCACCCCAATTTGAGCAGGCAGCAAAAATTTCAGGTTCGCATCTCGATAGGCGCCAGACACTAATAACACGCCACCGACCAAGACAATCCATACAATCGGCAACATCACCCGCCACAAGTTACGCGGGCGTTGCAGATACCAATCTGGCAAAATGATGGTTACCCCTAATAGTCCTAACATGAACCAATCTAGTCCCCGCACCGAGATGGCCGCCTCACCATAAGTGATGGTATGACTGATCGTGCTGAGTTTTTCAGCGAAGGCAACGCCAGTATCATCACTCGGCCATGTGGTGAGTTGATCGTAAGCAGTCGGCAACCACGGCAAAAAACACGCAATTGTGATCACATTCAAGATCACGAACCAGCCTAATATCTGTTTTCGATAGGTGGCTCCCAATGGGGCAGATTCAAGTACAAGCCACCACACAAAAAAGATACCTTGGACTAACATGGTCAACGGGTAGGTGTAGTGGGTGTACAGCCCCCATAAATTGACCAGCGCTAAAGCAATACCCCAACTCCAATGGGCACGCGGTCGCAACATCTGCATAAACACCCATAAACTAATCACCGCTAGCGCCATTAATTGAGCATACATGCGGGCTTCTTGGCTGTAGTAAATGGAAAAGGCATTCACGGCGACCAGTAACGCCGCTAGTGTGCCCGCATGGCGTGCATAGAGGCGTGTTCCGAGCGCATATGTTCCCGCAACAGCTAACAATCCCCAAAATGCAGACAGTGATCGTAAACCAAGTTCTTGTTCACCGATTAACCCTGTCCATACTTTAAGGGTGAGGTAATATCCGGGGGGGTGAATATCACGGGCGGCAGCATCAATCAATGCAGCAGAATCACGCTGTACCAACCGTAATGTATTGCCTTCATCATTCCAAAACGATTGTTCAGTGATGTCCCCAATCCGCAAAAATGCCGCCAACAGTAAAATCAATAATGGCGACCAGCGAACAATTACTGACCAACCACTAGCGACGATTGACATATCCCCGCACCATCACAAACACACTCAACGCAATCGCCCACGCTCCCCCCAAAATAATCGGGACTCGTGCGCGGGCGTGGCGCTCCCAACTATAGGTTTCCGTATCTCGCCATTGCTGCCACTCGCCCGATTGGATCATGGTGGCAAAACTATCATAGATCGGGGTGGGGGTAAAATCAGGATTTACGAGGCGGAAGTAATACCAACTTTGATTAATTTCGGCATCATTGGCTCGTTTAAAAAACCAATAGCTGATCATACCCAGCCATTCCCATTCCGAAAGAGCACGTTGATACGCTAGTGGCACAAATTCGGCGGCTTGCTCCATGTTAACCACCCCAAAGCGATCATAGTCAGCGATACCAGTGGGATCAGCGGGCACAGGGTTCCACCCCGCTTCACTGATCCAAATCGGCTTGTGCGCATCACCATTGTTGATCATGATGTCACGTAACCATTGTGGACGGGCAAAATTGGCTAACACCGTGCGCATTCGTCGGTCGGTGGGGCCACTAAACAGCCCATACGCTTGGGCGCTCAGTACATCAAAACAATCGGATACACCATAATCATACAACCGCTGCAAATATAAAAAGTCGTAAGCATCGCGCCCACTAAGCTCAATGGTTGGCGCCAGCGCCGCCATCAACACAACACTTTCAGGATCAACGGCTTTGATAGCGTCATAAGTACGGCACAACATGTCAGCATACCCCGCCGGATCAACCGATCCCGTTCCCCATTCGGGGTAAATATTGGGTTCATTCCAAATCTGATAATATTTGATCCGCCCTTGATAGCGTTCAGCAACAGTCGCCGCAAAATTCACATAATCTTGAATATCGGCAGGAGGCCCCAACCGTGTCCAGTTTGGCGGTTGTGACCATGCTGGCGGATTCGACAATCGCGCAATCATATCGATGTCATATTGGGTCGCTAAGTCCACAATATTATCGTATTTGTCCCATGCAGAAATTTCACCAACAGCATCCATATTGCGCCGATCCATAAAATCGCCACGCCCATGAATTTCAATATCTTCCCATGGGAATTCTTGCCGTATCCAACCGAATCCTGCATCCGAAATCATTTGGAGTTGGCGTTCGCGTTTTTCGGGGAATACTTCTTGTTCTAAAAAGGTATTTACGCCAAAGGGATTTTCTGGCAAGTATTGGATTTCAACATTACCAGCAGTTTGGGGGGCAACACGGGTATAAGTTGCTGCATATTGGGTAGCCCCCAGCAGTTGTGCGGCAGGTTCGGTTTCACCGGTAACATTCCACAGCACATCCCACACCATGCCACGGTTGCTAAGGTCGAGCCATAGCGCAGCCAACAAGACTACGCCGGTTATCATCATAGGAAAAATCGGTTTTAGTTTAGCCATCAAACTATAGTAGCGGCAGCCTCTCGCCACCGCTACGGTTGTTAGCTAAACATCTGTTAAACGCCAATCAAGATTACTGAGCGCAAACCATCACATCAGCAATTTCATAATAGGGGCCACCCCAATTAGAAATCATCAAAATACCAATTTCATTGAGTGTAATAGGCGGGAAGCTATAGGTCTGATACCCAGGCTCAAGTGGGGCTTCACCGGTTGTCACTACTTCAAACTCACCATTTGGTAACCGTTGCATAATCGCAAATTCGCGCAAAGAATCATCAACAAATTCATCACCACTGGTGGTATAACCATTAATCAACAAGCGGTCAATGGTCTGCTCACCGTTAAATGTAAATATTAATGCTTCTGTGGCTTCTTCCCCACTAGATGCCCACCCAGTGGTGGGATCATCATCTAACATGAAGGCCGCGGCATAATCATCGTTAAATACTGATGATGCTGTCACCGAAACCGCTACATTATTACAAGTAGTGGCACTTGATCCAGTACCACCACCGCCCATCATACCACTCGCCGAGCTACCTAACCCGCCAGAGTCATTGCCACCAGTGGTACTCCCCCCACTTGTATTACCGCTTGCAGGCGGCGGGGTTTCTAAATTACCTGCCGCAGTACCAATAACCACAATACCATAATCACCTGTTGAGGCACCGTTATATGACCCAAACGCATATAAGAAGCGATCCGTTGTACCCAATGAAGCCGAAATCCCGGCATCTGTATTACCCGCTTCATAACGGTTACCATTCCGAATAAAGATTCCACCGCCGGGGAACTCTGGTGTATCTGAGCAATCACCAACCCCTGCGTCATCACATAACGCCAATAACGATACTTGGTTGAAATCAAGTGGATCTGTCTGTAATCCATCCCCCCCATAAACTTCCATATAGGGATCAACCCGACTCCCGTCACGGCTGATCATATACACCCCAAGTTCTTCTTGCACTAACACTTGTGGCACAGAAATTAAAAACGCATCAAGTTCATCAGCAGGGTTAATGGCCAGCCCCTCAATGATCATGGCAAATTGCCCAGTTGATCCTTGAAAGCCACCGACAAAAACATCGACATTACCACCAGTACCCTGTACTCGGACTTGGGCAGTCAGGTTATTGGCTTCCACTAAACCAACACCGGGCACCGCTACCTCACTCCCTTCAGCAGCAGGGGCATCATCATTACAGCTACCTTCACCGGGTGCTGTGGCAACCGCCAAAACAGGATCAAACCCATCAATCCCAATTGCAGTCACCGTATAACTAAACCCCGGATTAATGTTGATAAACGTGAAGCGTGCCCCACCCACCACCTCTAAGCCATTGTCACAAGTAATGATAAATACATCATCATCAACATTCCCAGAACCAGAAACGCCTTGATTGGCTGGCGATGCCATCACCTGTTGACTCCCAAAAACGAGAATCAATAATCCCATTGTAAATAGTATTTTTTTCATTTGTTGTTGCTCCCACAACTAATTATTAAATAATCCTACTCAGCGCAGGTGCTAAGCAGGATAACAGCTCTCTATAACGTATCGGTTAAAGTTGCGCCTTTTTCATCACCCGCAACAAAGTAGTTCGTACAGGCTTCATCAATCAAATCGGGCGTCATGTGTACTTGAATCCCTTCATACTCACATAACGCTTTGATGATCTTCAAAATATCGCGTGGATGCACAGCTTGGAAGTTACGCCCCGCATCAACATACCATTTTTTGATCAAATGCCGATAGGAGTCCGCGTCGGGGGGAACTTTGAGCATTTTGGCCATAATGCCAAAAATTTGGCGGAACATGGGCTCGTCAGGGCTATGGACACCAACCTTCATTTGAATCCGCCGCATAAATGCCCCGTCAACCAGATCACCCGGGTCAAGATTAGTACTAAAGACGATCAATTGCTTAAAGGGAACTTCCATGGCTTGCCCAGAGAGCAACCGCAAAAAGTCTTTATCAGATTCCAATGGTACAATCCACCGATTCAATAATTCGGAAGGACTAATTTGTTGGCGTCCAAAGTCATCAATCAGAAACATGCCGCCATTGGCTTTCATTTGTAATGGTGCTTCATAGAATTTGGCAGTGGATTCATAGCGCAACTCTAACGCATCCATGGTGAGCTCTCCCCCAACCATAACAACTGGTCGTTCAAAGATCCCCCACCGAGGGTCAACATCCCCAAAGTTCTCCTGAACACTACGCGGATCAATATCGGTTGCCTCGGTGTGAATGATGGGGTCAATCAAAACGATGATGTATCCTGCTACCGTCACTGCATACGGCAAAAAGATGGGGGTTGTCCCTGTAATGAGCTTTGCAATAGCTTCTGCCACTGTCGTTTTACCATTACCCGGCGGGCCATACAAAAACAATGAGGTTCCGCCATTGATGGCGGGGCCGATGCTCCGATGGAAATTCTCTGGCAAGATCAAATGAGATAAAGCTTGTTTGACATCATTCGGGCGAACTTTTGTCGGGTTATCGGTTTGAATTTCGATAGCACGGTTATAAAGTTCTAACGGAATGGGTGCAGCCCCGATATATGATGACCGCTCAAATGAATCTTTGGCGCGGCGCTCACCACTATCCGTTAGCTTAAACATATAGCTAAACCGACCAGCACCACCCGCCCGCGCAACCTCTACCATATGCTCCTGTTGCATAAATTCCACCAAAGAGTCCACCACATTGGGTTTAACTTTGATAACACTTGTCATGCGTCTTAAACTGGCTTCCCCCTCATTAAATAGAATTTTGAGGATCAAATCCTGCACAATCGCGCTAGGAATGCCCAAATCTTCTGGCTTATGTGCCGCTTTGACAATCTCACGCAGGGTAAGCTCTTGTGCTTCTGCCTCAGGTGGTGCCCCAGCAGATGGCGGCGGCGCTCCGGGAGGGGGTGGGGCACCAGGGGGGGCACCGGCGGGGCCTCCAAGTGGTTGGTTGGTCATACAGTCACCTCATTTACATTCGTCATAAATCGCTCTCAACTTTGAGTATAGTGAACCGAACGAGAATGTCAATCAACCTGTTGGTTTTAAACTTCCAATGATTCCGATATGATTAAAGAAAATAACCTATAGAGGACTGACCATGACAGATACGTTCGAACATGAGCCCATTGAAGGATATTGTGTCTCTTGCAAGCAAAAAGGTGAAATAGTCGATCCACGTGCGGTTTGGACGAGTAAGGGGCAAGCCGCCACCAAAGGGATTTGCCCACATTGCGGGGCGAATGTATTTCGGATGGGGCGGACTTACTTACATGGTGACCAAAAAGCACCAGCGCCTGTACAAGTGTTACCCAACAATGCCCCTAAAAAAGCAAAAGCGGCGTATATTGCGGCGGCAGTTACGGATGAAAGCTTTGCGAATGAGCTTGGTAATGCACTCAAAAATGCAGGGGTTTATTCATGGACAGACAACGGAACCACTGTAGACAATACCCACTGGTCGAATGGGGTACACCCGGCACTAGAACAATGCACCCATTTAATTGTGGTGCTGTCAAGCTTTACCGAAAACACCCAAAGCGTTCAAAGTGCATGGGAATATTTTCTCTCCCAACGTAAGCCGATTATTGTTGCCCAAACTGAAGCAGTTGATCCACCCGATGCGTTGCGGTCTCGCCCACGGTACGATTTTGCCACGGATTATAAAAGTAGCTTTCGCAGTCTGGTTGAAATGCTTTCGCGTTAACCTCCTGTGAACCAATCAAAAGGATTAAAATATGGCGGATACAGCTTATGTTGTGCGGGTACGGATTGGTTGGATGCGCAGTATCTGGCGTGAAATAGTCATTTTAGGGTCTCATACCTTGCATGAATTGCATAGTGCAATTTTGGATGCTTTTGAATGGTCAGATGATGCCCCCTACACGTTTTACATGAATAATGAATTTGGTGCTAACCGCCATGCCTACACACAGCATGTTGAGCAAAACAACACCCATTATACTCACTTAGCTAATTTTGAATTGGATGAGGGAGATGCGTTTTTATATGTTTATGCCGATCAAGAAGAATATCAATTAACTGTTCGGGTTATGATAGTGGATGATCCAAGCAGTTACACAACTTACCCTGATGTGGTTGATGAAAACGGTGATTCCCCCGACCAACCCAACAGTGACTAGATCAAAAACAGCCCGTCGATGCGGGCTGTTTGATTCTTGAATTATGTGCCTTAGAGAGCAGTCATAATTTCAGAGAATACGTTACCGATGGCTGGACCAAGCAATGCTAGGATCACGATAACCACTACAGCAACGAGTACGAGGATCAAAGCGTATTCTACGAGGCCTTGACCTTCTTCGCGTGGTAAGTACATCATAATTGCACTATTCCTTGTTAATTGCGTATAAGTTGTTCAAAGAACTAACTACACTATATCATGCTATTTTTGATGGCGTCAATACTTGTTAACATTTCCTAACGAATTTTAATAGGAATTTAATTTCGTTAATCGGAATTGAGTTCGGCAAGGTCGCCATTAAGCAAAAAGTCTAAGGTCATATCGTTAACCAGTGTTTCGACTGGCGCGCGATCATCTGTAAAAAGAAGGTCGATTGTTTCTGTCGGTCGCAACGTTAATACAGCATCTTGCAAAACCTGTGCCAAGATCGGATATTGCACCCCATCGAGCACACTCAAGTTTTCTTGTAAATTTTCAGCCGTGGTGGGCTGGCGGGTGGCGACTACAATCGTATTTAATGAATCTGGCACATCTAGCATATGAACAGATGGAAACACATAACGCATCGTATTTGCCATCGCTTGTTCTAATCGTCGGTCGTTGGGGGTGCGCCCTACATTAATGGCAACCACACCATCCTCAGCAAGCTTTTCATTAATTTCTTCAAAAAATTCAACGGTTGTTAATTGCCAAGGTACATACGGCACACGATAGGCATCAATCGCAACTAGGGAATATTCTGCATCCAATTGACGGAAGGTATACCGCGCATCATTAACATACACATTCAGGTTTGGCATATCCATGCCTAGTAATTCGCGGCTAGCGTCCACAATATCGCCATCAATTTCAATCCCATCAATCGGGATCTCGCCATAAACGGCTGTATATTGTCGCGCAATCGTCCCCCCGGCTAACCCAATCACCGCGACACGCTGCATATTATCGGGCATGTAGTTAGCATTAAAGTAAGGAGCCGCTAAAAAGTAGCCCCATGTGCGCCGAAAGTAGATCTGTTGTGGATGATATTGTGAATGAATCCCTTGGGCTTCATTCAACCACAAATACCGATACCCATTTTGATCTTCTACGATCTGAATATAGTTATAAGCGGAGTCATTTTCATACAACAAGGTGTATTCATCTGGCACAGGGCGGCTCGTATTGTTAACGATAAAGATAGTTAATAGAATCAACACAATAGGCATCCACAATAGTCGCATCGCCGCTTGGCGTTCGGTGCGCCACAACCCAACCAAACCCACCAATAACAACACCCCTGCAAAGATCAAAAAGGTTAATGCGGTGCCCGCTTCAGGGATCAAAAACAGAACAGGAGCAAAGGTTCCAATAATGCTGCCAAAGGTTGACACTGCATACATAAAGCCAATCGTCTGCCCGGCATCATCAACGGTGTTGAGTGCCAAGCGAATGGCAAATGGTGAAACACACCCCAATAACGTTACAGGGATTGAGAATAGGATCAAAACACTCAAAAATGATCCGATAGCTAACCCTGCTTGTAGCTCAAATACGGCTCCTGCCGCCGCAAACAACACGGGACGTGCCACCAATGGCACCAAGCCACTTAGGAACGCCCCCCAACAGATGATCTGGTAAAAGGTTTTAAAGTGTGGCGAGCGGTCTGCCCACCGCCCTCCAATGAAATACCCTACACTCAAATAAATTAACATTAAGCCAATAATATTTGCCCATACCAAATTGCTGGTTCCAAATACATTACCTAATAATCGTGCGGCTGAAAGCTCAACCGCTAGCACGGTCATACCACTCGTAAATACTGAAAGATACAAATATTGTCGTTGTGAGCGCATTATCCACTGGCTTTTATCTAATTTCACGTTATGATTTTAGCCTTAAAATATTGTTTTTGTAGATTCAGAAGGATTGTACTATGGCTCTCATCCGCCGCGCCGTCCCCGATGATGTACCAGGAATTGCTGCTGTTGTTGATGATGCGTTTCAAGAACAGATTGATCAAAGCTACTGTCGCGTACTCCTTTCACAACGCCTTAACCATGTCGCTGTTGCGGTTGAAACCAGTGGAGAAATTGCGGGCTTTGTATCTGGTTTTTTAACCACTGACCTAGAAGGGCTCGCCCGTTGGGAAGTCGATTTATTAGCGGTACGCACCACCAGCCGAGGTCAACGCCTTGCGCCACAGCTCATCGAAGCAACATGGCAAGACGCGCTCGAATATCAAGCAAACTATGCTCGTGGTTTTGTACGACTGGATAACCATGCTTCACAAAATAGCTTTGCACGGGCAGGTTATGAAACCGACGAACAACACTATGGATTATATATTTGGTCAGGTTATGATATGTCGGTTGCGCCACAATTAGATAAGATGGCACATGTGAATTTAATTCCCGTTGAGACATTAACCTACCGAGGGTTATGGATTGAAGGATTAGATATGCCAGATCTAACGGATTCACAGCGCAAAGATCTTGTAATGGCTGCACAACATCAGATCACGCAAGATAAGCGGGATAATACAGGGGCAATGGTTTTAGATCATACAATTGCTGAACAATTAGGTGGGGAAAACGTGGGGGTCTATCAGTGTTGGACAAAAGGCTGGTAGGGGTGCTGCATATAACTTACACACCTAAGGTATTTTTTAGGTGTGCAAGTTGGCAACGGTTAAATGGGTGTCAGTAGCGCTAGCTTTTTCCGCTTGACGGTTCATAATCCGAGACAACACCCTGTTTGACTTTTGAGTGGCTTGATTTGCTTTTTCAGCCGTGTGCATCATGTCTGTGCGGCGGGTTGCTTGGATTTGGTATTCATTGAGTGTCATCATATTTATGTATCCTTATTTTTCAACAATATGCTTTATTACGCTTGCTGAACCCAAAGGTCTTAAGCACTTTGGGTTTGCAAGTCGGTAGCCGTCAGAGATGTTTCGGTAGCGCTAGCTTTTTCCGCTTGACGATTCATAATCCGAGACAACACCCTGTTTGACTTTTGAGTGGCTTGATTTGCTTTTTCAGCCGTGTGCATCATGTCTGCGCGGCGGGTTGCTTGGATTTGATATTCGTTAGGGTGCATCATGTCTATATATCCTTTTTCTTTTAATTAACTTACCCGATTAAGTGGGTAATATGTATAAAGAATAACACGATCGGGTTACCCTGTCAAGCGGGTAGACCGAGATTCGTTAAAAATTGAGCAAAATTGTTAAATATCACATGAGAGGAGTGGACACCACTAGGGGGTGATTTGATATAATATAAGAAACAATATCATGAAACTGTAACTTTCGGGGCAAGGTGTAATTCCTGACCGGCGGTAAAGTATCCAACGAGATACCAAGCCCGTGACCCGCTACGGCGGTGGATTTGGTGAAAAACCAAAGCCGACGGTAATAGTCCGGATGAGAGAAAGTTCAGATAGCATCCTGTTATATATATACATGGGTTGGTTTGCTTTGTATACATACTCAACAGTTAGTTGCTATCTTTGTTTATGCCTTGCCCCGAACCATACCCAAAGGGGCAAACAATGGCGGTCAACTTACTTGACAATCGAAAAACATCCACCCTCTCCAAACAATCCATGTCGTTTACATGGTTGCGTTGGGTTCTTGCGCCGGTTCTTGGTATCGGGTTATTCCTTTTATGGTATTGGGCAGCAGAATCCGAGCGATACCCTGCCTTCATTTTGCCACATCCTGTTGATGTCTTCGACAGAATGCAAACACTTTATGATCGTGGCTTATTGATGCCGCATATTGAAATCACGGCACGCGAAGCGCTAACTGGGTTAGTCGTAGCAATAGCGCTTGCTTTACCATTAGGGTATGCCGTAGCGCGTAATCGGTGGGCAAGTGCTATTTTAATGCCCTACCTAGTCGCAGTTCGCGCTATTCCTGTTGTAGCGATTGCAGCAATCATTATCATTTGGTTGGGAACCGGCATCGAAAGTAAAGTCTTTGTTGCCGCTTTCATTACATGGTTCCCACTAATGGAAGCGATGATCATCGGTATTCAAAGCGTTGACCCAACGTTACGAGATCTGATGCGGAGCCATCAGGCCAGTTGGTGGCAAGTCTTTTGGAAGTTAGAGCTACCTAGTGCGCTCCCTAATTTATTCAGTGGATTAAAAATTGCCGCCACGCTCTCGGTAGTGGGGGCGGCAGTGGGGGAACTCATTGGATCAAGCCAAGGGTTAGCCTATTTGATCCAATTTGGGCGCGGCACATCGGATGTAGCCCTTGTCTTTGGGGCAGTATTGCTGCTCACAGCATTATCGCTTGTTTTATATAGTGTGGTCGCCTTAGCAGAGCATTATCTGCTAGCATGGCGGCGCGTATAACCTATCAATCTATCAATGGAGAAAACAATGGTCAAAAAAATAACTTTTATCCTGATGGTGATCTCATTGCTCATGGGCGTTACAGCACTACCCGCTAGCCACGCCCAAGATGATGATTTAACCGATATTACCCTGTTTGTGAGTTTCATCCCCAGTGTGCAATTTGCCCCTGTTTATGCAGCCATTGAACAGGGCTACTTTGAAGCAGAGGGCTTAAATGTCACCGTAGAACACAGCTTTAATGAAGCCGATGGCGTTGATCGGATCGCGATTGGTGATTTGCAATTTGGTGTTATTAGCGGGGAACAGGTCATTATCGGACGTGGAGTGGAAAAACCACTTGTCTATGTGTATGAATGGTTTCACGACTTCCCAGTAGGCATTGTTGCGCCTGCTGATGCTGGCATCACCACCCCCGCAGATTTGGAAGGGAAAAAGGTTGGGATTCCAGGGCCATTTGGCGCGAGTTTTATGGGGTTCCGTGCCTTGTTAGCCAGTAGTGACATCGATGAACTGGCGCTACAAATTGAAACGATTGGGTTCACTGCCCCAGAAAGTGTCTGCCAAGGCACAGTTGACGCGGCGGTTGTGTATGTTTCTAATGAGCCATTGACCATTCAAGAAAATTGCTTTGATGTTTCGGTGATCCAAATTTCGGATTATGTGGATTTGGTGGCGAATGGTTTGGTAACGAACGAAGACACCATTGAAAATGATCCTGATTTAGTAGCTGGCATGGTACGCGCCCTGCAACAAGGGGTTATCTATACCATTGAAAATCCTGATGATGCGTTTGACCTGAGCGTTGAAAATTTTGTCCTCGATTTACCCGAAGCAGAATATGAAACCCAACGTATTGTATTAGACAACTCCATTGCCTTGTGGGAGTCTGACGCCCTTGGGCAAACCGACCCCGCCCGTTGGGAAAACACCCAAACGGCTTTGATCGATAGTGGATTGATGGAAAACCCACTTGATGATCTGGCGGCGGCATATACCAATGAGTTTGTCCCTCTTTTAGATGAGTAATTATAGTTTGCGTGTACATGGGGTTTGGCATGAGTACCAAACCCCACAGGGGACGTTACCAGCCTTAGATAATGTCAATTTCAAGTTACCAGAAGGGAGCTTTACCTGTCTGGTGGGACCGAGTGGATGCGGTAAAAGTACCTTATTACGGTTGGTGGCCGGGTTACTGAAAACCCAACGCGGAGACATTATCATTAACGAATCCCTGACGGTTACCGCACCGCTTTCAGAGGTTGGGATTGTCTTTCAAAAACCAACGTTGATGCCGTGGCGATCTGTCGAAAAAAATTTGACATTGCCACTAGAACTAAGCGGCGTTCCGCGCCAAGAGCAACAAACCCGTGTCGATGATTTGCTCAACATTTTGGGCTTACAAGAGTTTAAAAGCGCTTACCCCGCCATGCTTTCGGGTGGGATGGCGCAACGGGTCGCTATCGGGCGCGGTTTGATCCAAAATCCTGATGTGTTACTCCTAGATGAACCCTTTGGCGCATTGGATGCGCTCACCCGTGAGCAAGTCAGCACCGAATTACTCCGCGTGTGGCAACAAACCCAACAAACCATTTTGATGGTAACCCACAGCATTCAAGAAGCGGTCATGTTAGCGGATAAAGTGTTGGTGATGAGCCCACGCCCCGGTACGATCTTGCATCATATTCCGATCCCGTTGCCGCGTCCGCGTGATATTACGATGACCACAACCCCAGAATTTGGCAAACTGGCCGCGCAAGTTCGGGCGGGGTTGCAATAGACGCCCTCACAATTTGGTGGGATTTTGTTTATCATCAAGCCAGATAAACAACAGGCACAGACACAATGACCTTATACGAATATGTTGGCAACCTCCATATGCACACCCCGTACTCCGATGGGGCAGCGTACCATGCTGAAATCGCAGAGGCCGCCATTCAAGCAGGGCTCGATTTTGTGGTGGTTACGGATCACAATATTTATGTGGATGGGGTAGCGGGGTATTATGGTGATGAGCAAAAAGTATTGCTGCTAATGGGGGAAGAAGTCCATGATCGGCATCGCTTGCCCCAAGTCAATCATTGTTTGGTATACAACACCCATCAAGAAATGGCGCATCTCGCCAACGATCCGCAAACCTTGATCGATAGTGTGATCAAAGATAAACATGGACTGGCTTTTTTAGCGCATCCATTTGATAAACCCATTGCATGGCAACCACCCGATGGGCACGGTATTGGCATTCCGTGGGTCGATTGGGATGTAACAGGTTATACAGGCATAGAGATCTGGAATTATATGGCGTGCTGGAAAGACACCATGCCCGATTTGCGAACAGCCCCCCAAGGCTTGTTTCGCCCTGAACAAAGCGTGACCGCCCCCCGCACCGAAACCCTTGCTAAATGGGATGACCTACTTGCTAGTGGGAAACGGATTGTCGGGATCGGCAACTCCGATGCGCATGGCATTGTGTTTAATTTAGGATTGTTCAAACATACAATTTTTCCTTATGATTTTCTATTCCAATGTGTGAATACACATGTTTTAACCCCCACTGCGTTATCTGGCAATATGGAATTTGATCAGCAATTAATTTTTGACGCTATCGGTCAAGGGCGTTGCCATATTGGCTATGATTTAGCAGATGATACACGCGGCTTTCGTTTTAGTGCTCAAGGAATGGACGGTAGCGCCGAAATGGGTGAGGACATCCGACTCCATGCAGGAGTAACGCTACAAGTGAAGCCACCCCAACGCGGACATATCAAAATTATCCGTCATGGTGAGGTGGTAGCGGAAAATGAATACAATGATGCCCTCATTTATACAGCACGTGAAGCAGGAGCCTATCGGGCAGAAGTGTGGATCGAATTTGAGGGAGCCATGCGCTGTTGGATTCTGAGTAATCCAATTTATGTGACGCCTTAAGGCACGTGGTTTTCTGAGGTGGGGGGGGCGATATCAGCCCTCGCTTCGCTCGGACATCCCCCGCCCCAATCGCCGCGTGCGAAGTCGCCTAGCACATAACCACGCTAATCTCTGCCGCACGCGGCGCTTTTATAACCTCACGCTTCCCTATACCACAGCGAGACGTTCGATCTCAACTTGCCAATTATCCAGCACATCCTCAGCGATTTTGCGACTTTGGCGCGACATCAATTTCGCTAGTGCTTTGCCCGCAATCCCAAATTTCAATTCATACTCAAAGCGCATCGTGATCAGGGTTCCATTGGGGGCAGGTTCCGCCGCCCAATAGCCATTGAGTGATTTAATCGGATAGGGATAATCGGGCGCGGTGGTATCCACGGTCATGGAATAGGCACGGCCTTCATCCCAGAGGGTACATTGCTCGTTCCAGCCTTGCCCTTTGGTGTCCCAACAACGGCGCACCATGCTGGTTTCGCTACCACTCATGATCTGTGCTTTGCTCAGATTGGACGCAAAATTCGCGTAGCCTTCTACATCAGAGATCACATTCCAGACGATTTCTTGAGGGGCGTTGACAATCCGTTTTACTTCGATAGTTTCCACTTTCATCATTCCTTTTTAGATTCAGTTTCTTCAGTTCAATTGTTGTTCTTGTTCCAGCAAAATATCGGCAATGAGTTCCGCGCCGCGATTTTGCCAGTTATACAAGGTGCGCGGTGGCACAGCTTGGCGGAACCATTCCACCACATCCGCCATTTGTTGATCAAGTTCGCTGGTAAAGACATCCCGTTTGTAGGGGCTGATACCTGCCACATAGGGGTAATAGAGGGCGTTATAAAAGCGCCAATCGTCGGTTGTGCCGTGTGTGACATCAGGATAGGGGCGCAGATTTTCGATACATTCCGCCAGCAATTGCCGTAATTCATTGGCGCGTTGGAGCGTGTTCGCATCGGATTCGACTCGTTGCGAGATCAGGTGCATGTTGGTTAAGGGACTCGCCGCCAAACGGGGTAAATTCGGCATATGGCTCAACGCGCGGCGGGTGAGGCGCACAAATTCATCATGATCCAATGTCGTGATCGGGCTAGGATTATCCACTTGCCGCGCACTATTCACCAATAATGTCCGCAAGGCATCGCGTCGAGCTAGATTTTCGCTATTGGCTTGGTAAATCCATTTATCCAAAAGGCGTTCGAGTTCATCTAAGAGTGTGACGCCCAACGCCGCCGCCCCTAGGGTGATAAACAAGGCGATCCCAATGGTGAGAGTCCAATCAACGGTTAATACCCACGGCGTAATCAAAACCAACGCAACAAACACGGCTTTGATGAAGGTTGCTATTAGATCACGGCGCACGGTTTGCCCTTCGGCAAGAGCATCATAGATGATACCGACCCCCGCCATGACCACGACATCAAAAACCAATAACGGAAACACGATGTCAAACGGCAGGATGATTAAGCCTAACATTGCCATCAGATAGCCCGCCCCCGCTACACGCAACATGTTAAACGGTTTCCGCATGGAATCTTGTGGTGAAGTCGCTTGATAGATTTGTTGGGTAAAGGCGGCGGCAATTGCCGTGATAACGATGTTGTACGCCACAAATAACCAAAAGAGGGATCCCGCTTGCCGTTCGCGGAAGTTGATCACATCCTCACCAACCCACCCGCCAAGAATAAACATCACAGTGATGGGCAAAACGAGCGTCCACCATGCGCGATCTAAGGCGAGGTTTTCACCCTCGCGGAAGTAAAACACAATCCGCAACCATAAGGCAACGGGCAACGGATAAGCCACCCATAAAATGCGCCCAACCGCAGCATCCCCAAATTGATCAGCCAGATATAAATCCATCATGATGAGGGCATAGCTGATCAATCCGAGTGCTGTAGCCAACCCTAGCGGGTGAAAACGGCTTCGGCTAAGAATATAGCCCGCTAAAGTTAAGGTGATGAAAAAGCTCACGATTTCAAGGGCAGCAAGTAGGGTTAACAACATCAGGATTTATCCTTTGGGGGTTTTAGGTTTTTTTGCGTATTAGCCGGTTTAAAGATTATTGTAGGGGCTGTGCGCCCCAATATCATGACTCATATCCAAATTTGGCGCCCTGTAGAACGCCCCTACATGATCTTTGGTTGTATTCCATACGATGGTTATCCATTTAAAAACATCATCAATCTTCTCATTATAGGGTTACGCTTGACGATATGCGTAATACCACAACCCTGCGAGGAAGAATGCCCCAACACCACACAACCCACCAAAGAAGATCACGCCAAGTGTATTGAGTTGAACACCTGCCACAATTGCCCCCATCATCAACACACCAAAGACAGACATTTCAACATCCGCAATTAGATAGGCATTTTTTGAAACGGTTCCACTGCGTGCCATCCACAATTGCCACAGGGCATATACAATGAAATAGCCACCTAATAAGCGTAAGGGCGTCGTCATGGAACTGGACATGCCCATCACATCGATCCATGTGCCTGTAGCGAATATCATCAGGTCGCCCGTCAATAATGTAACAACGGCATCTGTGCGCCAAAAGGTGACGAGATTCATACGTGGGGTTGCTTGCGGTTGAGAAAGATAAATTTCATTTGCCATATCGGATTATCTCCATATTGTGTGCGGACATCATGTGTTTTTGGTGTCCACGTTTGTTTGCGATATGGTTAGAATGCCAGTTTTCGCAGTGCCAAACCAAGGAAAACCACTGCCAATCACTGCCAATATGGAGAAATTGAGGGAATTCTAAGAAAAAACCGCAGGGATTTTCTGCGGTTTTTGGTCATCGGGTTAAGATGTGCGTTGAATAAATTCGATAATATGCTGGGCGATTGCTGCCCCCTTATCCTCTTGCAAAAAGTGACCACCCCCTTCAATCGTAATTTCGGGTTGTTCTTTGGCGGTGGGGATCAACTTCAAAAAGAATTTGTTGCCGCCACGCATGATCGGGTCTTGATCCGAGAACATCACTTGAGCGGGCTTGTCCCATGTGCTGAGCGCTTCGCGGGTGGCTTGCATGTCCGCTGCGCCTGCCATGTCGGTTTTGGTGGGAACCAACGCCGGAAACACCAATGCGCCCGCTTTATAACTAATATCAGGAAACGGCGCATCATAACCCGCTAAAACATCTTCACTGAGATCGGTCACTGTGCCGCCATTAATCACACGACTGATTGACATATTCTCCATTTTGGCAGCAAAGGCTTGCCATTGTAAAAAGGCATCGGGGAATGCTTCGGCTCCGGTGGGCAAAAAAGTATTCATGATCACCAAGCGAGAAAAGCGATCTGGCATGAGGCGCACCGCATTTAAGCCGAGCAGGCCGCCCCAATCTTGCACTACGACCGTAATATTTTGTAAATCTAAGCCAGCGATCAACCCATTTAATTTTTCGGCATGAACCGCAAAGGTGTAGTCATCTTTTTTGGTATATTTATCTGATCGGCCAAATCCGACCAAATCAGGTGCAACGACTTTATGCCCTGCGGCCACCAATGGCGGGATCATATGGCGATATAAAAAGCTCCATGAGGGTTCGCCATGTAAGCATAAAATCGTTTCATTACCATCCCCTTCTTCAACATAATGCATACGGGTATCCCCGACCTCAATATAGTGTGGGGCAAAGGGAAAATCGACTAAGTTCTCAAATTGTTCATCAGGTGTACGAATAATGTCGGGCATTTTAAAAATCCTTTTCAAATAACTGTTTACTAGGTTTGCAATATGGCGACTTTAATACAAGATTGTTAAATGAACAACACAGCTAGAATAACTGAAGCCCTAGCGATAGTTGCATTATTACAGAATTAAGGGTTTTTTTATGCTTTTATTCACCCATAATCTGGCAAACCACCGAGCGTTGACGGGGCTTGTTGTCAAAATCGATAAATAGTACTTGTTGCCATTGTCCCAACATCAGCCGATATTCTACAAACGGAATTGTCAGCGATGCCCCTAAGAGCGCTGCCCGTACATGGCTGTGCCCATTGCCATCTTGCCAACGTAAATTATGCTGATAGCCCTTGTCTTCTGGAGCCAATTCCGTAAACAATCGTTTAAAATCTTGTAGCGCCCCATCCTCATATTCGATGGTGGTCAGGGCGCTGGTGGAACTGGGGGTAAAAACCGTTACAATCCCATTACGGAGTTGGCTCCCACGCAAACTTTGTTGAATGTCGGGGGTCAGGTCAAGGCAATGACCGTTCCCCTCGGTTTCACATTTCAAGATATACGTGATCACACTCATTTGGGATTTGCTTTCTGGCGGGCTCGGACTGCATCTTTAACCATTGCCATCGCAGGAGCACCACTGTCATCTTTAAGCGCCATGATTTGTTTGAGTTCCATGATCTGATCGCGCAACGCAGCGGCCTTTTCAAACGCCAGATCTTTCGCCGCTTGTTTCATCTCATATTCCAAATCTTTGATGATTTGGTTTAGCTTATCTTTCGAGAGTGTTGCTGGGTCTGGGGGGGCAATGTCGGCAGGGGCTTTGTCAGCATCGTCAGCCAGTTGGGATACTCGCGTGGTAATATCTCGAATCGTTTTGACAATACTTTTGGGTTCGATCCCATGTTCCTCATTATAAGCGGCTTGGATTTCGCGGCGGCGGTTGGTTTCGTCAATCGCACGTTGCATGGAATCCGTCATCTTGTTGGCGTACATGATAACTGTCCCTTCGGTGTGTCGTGCTGCCCGCCCTAAGGTTTGAATGAGGGCTTTGTCTGACCGTAAGAAGCCTTCTTTGTCTGCATCCAAAATAGCTACCAGTGACACTTCTGGTAAGTCCAGTCCTTCACGCAACAAGTTAATCCCAACCAAAACATCATAAACCCCCATCCGCAAATCGCGCAGAATCTCGATCCGTTCGATGGTGTCAACTTCGGCATGGAGATAGGTAGCGCGAATATCCATTTCGATCAGGTATTTTGAAAGTTCCTCGGACATGCGCTGGGTTAAGGTGGTGACCAAAGCGCGTTGCCCTTTTTCGATGCGACGGGAAATCTCTTTCAAAATATCATCGACTTGTCCTTCAATGGGGCGTACCTCCACAACGGGATCCAGAATCCCGGTAGGACGGATGATCTGCTCAACCACTTGGTCACTTTTGTCAAGTTCATAATCGGCGGGGGTGGCGCTCATATGGATCATTTGATTGATCCGATCTTCAAACTCCGGAAAATTGAGCGGTCGATTGTCGAGGGCACTTGGCAAACGGAACCCATATTCAACTAAATTCAGTTTTCGGGAACGATCACCGCCATACATTCCGCGTACTTGTGGAATGCTGATGTGGCTTTCATCAACCACAAACAAGAAGTCATCAGGAAAGTAATCAATCAATGTATATGGCGCAGACCCTTCTTCGCGCAAATCCATATGACGTGAGTAGTTTTCAATCCCGCTACAAAATCCCGTTGCGCGCAACATTTCAATATCATACAACACCCGTTGCTCCAAGCGTTGGGCTTCTAGGAGCTTATTCTCTTGTTTAAAGTAACGGAGTTGCTCAAAGAGTTCTTGCTCGATGTTGTGCAAGATCACCTTCATATTGTCCAAGTCTGCCACATATTGCTTGGCGGGAAAGACGCGAATGCTATCATGGCTGGTTAAGATTTCGCCTGTTAATGGATCAAGTTCAACGATACGCTCGATCTCATCACCAAATAGCGCAATCCGATAAGCCGTTTCTGCATAAGCGGGATAAACTTCAATGGTATCCCCCCGCACACGGAAGGTTCCGCGCTTAAAGTCCAGATCATTACGGGTATATTGAATCATCACCAAATGGCGCAGCACATAATCCCGACGGATGACATCGCCCACCGCCAAATCAAGAATAATCTTGCCCCATGAGATCGGATTGCCTAAGCCATAAATACAGGAAACAGACGCCACAATCAACACATCGCGGCGGCTCATCAGGGCAGCCGTTGCCGCTAGTCGTAAGCGATCAATATCTTCGTTAATGTCGGTTTCTTTTTCGATATATAGATCGCGTTGTGGCACATACGCTTCTGGTTGATAGTAGTCGTAATAGCTGACAAAGTATTCAACCGCGTTATTGGGGAAGAACTCTTTAAACTCGGCATAAAGTTGCGCCGCTAAGGTTTTATTATGGGCTAAAACCAAGGTCGGGCGGTTGATCGCTTCGACTACTTTGGCAATGGTGAAGGTTTTACCCGTTCCCGTTGCCCCCAAGAGTACCTGATGTTGTTGCCCTGTTTGGACACCTTGCACCAATTTATCAATCGCTTGGGGCTGATCGCCCATTGGCTCGTATTCCGCATGAAGTTTAAATGGCTTTTCTGCCATGCCACCCTCGCAACTTAAAATGAACAGACGTTCTATTATATCAAATTTTGAGAGGTTTCTCTACTTTTCAAAACTATGATCCTCGTTCTTATGAAACTCTAATATACAAGTGTCCAAAAGCGTGTTATTATTTACTTAAATCAAAAACGGACTATAGTCCGTTTAAGAAATAGAGAGAAAATGAGATTCAATCATGACCATAAAAGGCTTACACCACATTACGATTGTTGCCACCAACGCACAGCAAACTGTCGATTTTTATACTGAAATGCTGGGGCTGCGCCTTGTCAAACAAACGGTCAACTTTGATGACCCCGGCGCCTACCATCTCTATTTTGGCGATCAAACCGGTTCCCCCGGCACCGCGATCACCTTCTTTGAATGGAAGCACGTTCCGCGCGGGTATCCCGGTATTGGCGGTACACATCACGTCGCCTTAACTACCAAAAATTATGACACCTTGCTCCAATGGAAACGGTACTTAACCGACAAAGGCGTAAAGGTCAAAGGCCCTTATGATCGGCACTACTTCAAATCGATCTACTTGCGTGACCCAGATGGCATGAATTTGGAAATCGCCACCTATGGCCCTGGTTGGACAATGGACGAAGCCGCCGACAAACTCGGTAGCGAATACAAAGCACCACCAGAAGACATGGTACGCAACAACCGTGATGAAGATGCTATCAAAGCCACCACATGGGAAGAACCCGTGCCAGAAATCACGGCAGACATGCAACTCAACCAAGGGATGCACCACATCACCGCCATGAGTAGCGATATTAACCGTACCCATGACTTTTTCGCAGGGTTGCTTGACATGAACTTGGTCAAAATGACGGATAACTTTGATGTCCCGAATTCCCAACATTGGTATTGGGGTGTCGATGACGGAAAACCCGGCACGATCTTGACCTACTTTGGATACGAACCCGGCAAAGCACCCCGTGTACAAATGGGGGCGGGGCAAACACACCACTTTGCTTTGGGCGTTGAAAACGAAGAGATTCAACTGGAATGGCGCGAAAAATTAGTTAAGGCAGGCCTGCGGGTTTCCCCCGTCATGGATCGCGTGTACTTCAAAAGCATCTACACCAATGATCCCGATGGGCATATTGTAGAAATTGCGACGATCCCGCCCGGCTTTATTGCTGATGAAGATGTCGCTGAACTCGGCACCAGCCTTAAATTACCACCGTGGTTGGAAAGCCAACGCGCCTTGATTGAAGCCCGTTTAACGCCATTAACCGTCAAACCTTGGAAATTACAGGAAGTATAAGCATGACTGATACCATACACGGCACACAACCCGTCCTTCGGGCGGGTGCGCCCCTTGACCAAGCCAAAGCCGCCATGATTCTTATCCATGGACGCGGTGCATCGGCAGAAAGCATTTTGCAACTGGCTAACGAATTTGGACAATCCGATTTTGCCTACTTAGCGCCACAAGCCGCCGGGTTCCAATGGTATCCGCAACGCTTTATTGCACCGCTTGACGCCAATGAACCGTATCTGTCATCGGCCTTAGCAAAAGTACAAAGCGTTGTAGAGGAAGTCGAAGCAGCAGGCATCCCATCTGACAAAATCATCATCTTGGGATTCTCTCAAGGTGCTTGCTTGGCAGTCGATTATGTAGCGCGGAACGCCAAACCATATGGCGGAGCAGTAGCCCTTAGTGGTGGGTTGATCGGGGATCAAGTTACCGAACGGGATGATTACACTGGCGACTTAGCCCAAACCCCCGTTTTTCTGGGGTGCAGTGATGTAGACTTCCACATTCCCTTGGAACGAGTCCAAGAAAGCACCGTTGTTTTTGAAAAAATGGGGGCAACCGTCACCGAACGCATTTACCCCGGCATGGGGCACACGGTGAACCAAGACGAGGTTGATTTCGTCAAAGGTATGATGCAAGCCTTGGTTTAACCCAAGCATCCCCTAGCAGGTGGGCATCACTGCTTGCTAGGGGCGTGCATTAAATCATCATGCTATCCCCATCATCATTAAAAATGTGCTAAGTTCTGAACAATCAAACCTGACCAAGTTAAGGAGTTCTCAATGACAACCTTCCATTCGATTGATCCAACCCATTTAGAAGGCCCTCAAATTCATCGTATGTTAACGGGAATTGTGATGCCACGTCCGATTGCATGGGTTTCTAGCATTAGTCCTGCGGGTGTTGCGAATTTGGCTCCCTATTCATTTTTTACAGCAGTGGCTAGCCGCCCCCCTAGCGTATTATTCTCTGTTGGCAAACGCCGAGGCGCTGTTAAAGATACCCTCAGCAACATTCAAGCCAACGGCGAATTTGTGGTACACATGGTTGACGAAGATCATATTGATGCCATGAACATTACCTCAGGCGATTGGGCACCCGATGAAGATGAATTCGATATGGCACATTTAGAAAAACTACCATCAGATGTTGTGAGTGTCCCACGGATTGCTAGTGCCAATCTTGCAATGGAAGCTCAGGTAACTCAATTAATAGAACTCACTGACAGCCCCAATACTCTCGTGATTGGTAAAATTGTGAAATACCACATTCATGCGTCTGTAATGGGTGATGATGGGTTTGTCGATGCAAACAAGTTCAAACCTGTTACTCGTTTGGGACGCGGTGAATATGGTGCATTGGGTAATATCTTCACACTAGAACGCCCTACAGTGACCCCATAACAGTTGCAGAGCCGTTGAACAAACCTATTTAACCACTTAGTCAACCATCTGTGGACACTTCACCTATATAAAATACGACCAACTCGTGGATTCAATCACCATAACAAACCCGTATCATAGTATCAAATCGATTAAACAACAAAAGGATTCACAGATGTTAAGTTGGTCAGTATTTTTCTTTATTTTGGCATTAGTCGCAGCAGTTCTTGGATTTGGTGGTATTGCAGGTGCAGCAAGTGGTATTGCTCAATTGCTCTTTGTTGGATTCCTAATTGTCGCCTTGTTAGCACTCGTCACGGGGCGCGGGCGCAGCATACTTACCTAAAGTAACATTCGGTATGTAATTGGATAAAAGCAGGTATAATGATATGATGCCAAAGCAAATAGATTATACCTTATCAGAAGAAGCTCTCATTGAAGTGCAGAAAGCGATGAAATCCGCCGATGCAAAAGTGTCTAAACGCGCGAGTATCGTGTATGCGTTGCATCAAGGGTATGCCGCGCCAGAAGTAGCGCGTTTGCATGCCGTGACAGCCAGTACCGTTTACAATATCTTTCATCGCTATCATGATGAAGGGATAAGTGGCTTGTCGAATAAAGCGAAATCAGGCCGCCCGCCCAAAGCCGATCAGGCATACCGTCAACGGTTACTTGACGTGTTGGAAACCGATCCGCACACGCTGAACTTGGGATTTTCAATATGGACATTACCCAGTTTACAAGCGTTTATGGAACGCGAAACGGGGGTTCGACTCAGTCAGAATCGGATTTCGGAAGTTCTCAAGGATGAGGGGTATGTCTATCGTCGCCCGAAGCAGGATTTAGGGCAGCATCAAGACCCACTTTTACGGGAACACGTGTGTGACGCACTGGATGAGGTGAAAAAAACGCCCGTGAGGGGCATATCAAGTTACTCTATATGGACGAAAGCGGATTCAGCTTGAACTATCCCATGTATAAATGTTGGATGCGGCGTCATGAGCAAAAACGACTTCCTGCGCCGCATCAGAATCGGAGTGGCTGTAGTATGGCGGGCGTGATTGACTGGATGACATCACAAGTGTGGTGCCAGACCATACCCCGCTTAAGTAGCGAGCATCTCATCCGCTTTTTTGAGTGGATTTTTCTAGATATTTATCCCGACGACCGCATTGTACTCGTCATGGATAATGCGCGCTCACATCATGCCAAGGCGATGAAAGCTTTTTTGAGTCTTTTTGAACATCGCGTTATGGTCATTTGGCTACCACCTTACTCGCCTGACATGAATCTTATTGAGCGCTTTTGGAAACATCTTAAACAACGGGTTACGGCGAATCGGTTATTTGCGGATGTACCCGCTATGGTTCGAGCCATCCACACCGAGATTGTTCACCAGAATTGTTTAGATTACCCATTTCGCTTTTCTTTCTCTAATAACTAACCGAAGGTTACTTTAAGACATTTAAGATATGTATTCAATCTATAACTTTACAAAAAAGTATCCTGACGGGTACTTTTTTGTTTTTCTGACGTTCTTACCCCATATACCCACTTCACCCATCTATATTTGGACACTTAGCCTATTTCAAATACGGTCAGATCGTAGATTCGTCCACAACAACAAATCAGTATCATAGTATCAAATCGATTAAACAACGAAAGAATTCACAGATGTTAAGTTGGTCAGTATTTTTCTTTATTTTGGCGTTAATCGCAGCAGTACTTGGATTTGGTGGTATCGCAGGGGCAGCAACTAGTATCGCTCAGCTACTCTTTGTTGGCTTTTTGATTATTGCATTGGTAACCCTAGTCACTGGGCGTGGGCGCGGATTACTCACCTAACGTTACCCCCCCATTCATTCAATCCATACTCCACAAAAAAGTACCCGTTAAGGTACTTTTTTGTTTTTCATTCTATTCCCTTATCCTTGTAGAATACTCTGAATATCCATGAACACCCTTTATGCTAGAAAAAAGCCAAAATCAATATAGCAACATACGCCCCACTCATCATGGGTTATATTGCCATAACTGCGGGGGGTAAAGGCTTTTTTATCCATCCGTTTGATCCGCTTTTGGAGGGTGTTCCATTGGGATTTACTCGGTGTTGGAGGATCATCAACATTGACCGCTTGCTCCCCAAAGTTAAAGAACTCAAGGCGGAAATATGCCCGATAGAGATTATCAGGCAAGGCTTCTACACCAAGTAACTCGGTATCTTCCGCATTTGCCCCACGATTGAGGGCACGGGTTGCAAACCGTTGGACAGCATCCAATGATCGGGCTTGTAAATTGGGTAACTTACTCATTGGCTAGTCCTCGGCTGATTTTGTTTGATGGCGGGTGGTCATCACGGTTTCAACTTGTTCCCATGTTAATCCACGTTCGGTCAACAACACTGTGACATGATATAACCAATCGACCACTTCGCCTAATAGTTCCTCGTCAGATTCCGCAAGCCCTGCAATCACGACCTCAACCCCTTCTTCCCCTACTTTTTGGGCAATGCGTGTCATCCCCGCATCAAATAGGGTGTTGGTGTAAGAGTCGGGTTGGGGGTTCGTTTTGCGATCTTGAATGATCGCGGCTAAGTCATGAATATTCATGATTGGGTCACTGCCTCCACTGAACGAAAAAAGCAACTCATTTCCCCGGTATGACACGCTGCACCGGCGGGGTCTACTTCAATAAGGAGCGTATCCCCATCACAATCAACACGAATTGAAATAACGGTTTGTGTGTTGCCACTGGTGGCGCCTTTGTGCCAATATTCTTGGCGGCTACGGCTCCAAAACACGGTTTCACCAAGTGCCTGCGTTTGCCTCAGGGATTCAGCGTTCATCCATGCCATCATGAGAACTTGTTTGGTGTGCGTATCTTGCACAATTGCGGGGATCAACCCCTGATCATTAAATTGTAAGCGATCTGAGACACCACTCATGGGGCGTTTACCTCTTGAATAGGACGTACAGGGATATTTTCTTGCATTAGATAGTCTTTTACCTCACGGATACTGAGTTGCTTAAAGTGGAATAAACTCGCTGCTAAGGCGGCGTCTGCTTTACAATCGACAAAGGCTTCACGGAAGTGGGTTAAATTCCCTGCTCCGCCCGACGCAATGACGGGGATATTCACTGCCTCAGCAACCGCTTGGGTGAGTTCAATGTCATAGCCTACTTGGGTGCCATCACGATCCATGCTGGTGAGCAAGATTTCACCCGCACCGCGTTGTTCAGCTTCTTTTGCCCACTCAACTGCTTCACGATCAGTCGGGGTGCGCCCACCTGCCACATGCACGATAAATTTCCCATCCATGCGACGCGGATCAATGGCGACGACAATACATTGATTGCCAAAAATCTGTGATCCCTCATTGATCAGATCAGGATTACGGATGGCGGCGCTGTTGATACTCACTTTATCTGCCCCTGCACGGAGCGTGTTCCGAATATCGTCAACACTGCGGATGCCACCGCCAACAGTAAATGGAATATGAATCGTTTTGGCGACTTCTTCCACCACATGCAAGATCGTATCCCGATCTTCATGCGTGGCGGTGATATCTAACAAGCACAGTTCGTCTGCGCCTTCCGAATCATAAATATCAGATTGTTCAACCGGATCCCCCGCATCGCGCAGGTTCACAAAGTTGACCCCCTTCACCACACGCCCATCTTTAATATCCAGACAGGGAATAATACGTTTTGCTAACATGCCTTAACCTTCCATCTCACAGAAATTTTTGAGCAGGCGTAATCCGATTTTTTGGCTTTTTTCGGGGTGGAACTGCATCCCATAAATATTGTTATGCCCAATAATAGAAGGATACAGATAGCCATAATCGGTCTGAGCGATCACGCAATCAGACGGCACATCTGCGGCGTGGTAACTATGCACAAAGTAGGCATAGCTACTTTCATTCGGAACCCCTACCATCAAGGGGTGGGTTTCATCATGGCGCAGTTGGTTCCAGCCCATGTGGGGCACTTTTTCATCAATCTCAAATCGGATGCAACGCCCTGCGATCAACCCTAAACCGGTATGGTCACCATCTTCAGTACTGGATTCCAGTAAAAATTGCATCCCTAAACAAATCCCTAAAATTGGGATGCCTTCTTTGGCCTTTTGGTGTAGAAAGTCCTCAAAGCCTTGGTCACGGATTCTTTCCATACCGGGGGCAAAAGCGCCCACACCGGGCAAAATAATTTTTTCTGCATCGTCTATTTCACTCGGAACAGTCGCTAAGTGCATATCCTGCCCCAAAAATTCGAGTGCATTCGCTACGCTACGAATATTACTGGCTCCATAATCAATCACTCCGATCATTTCTCTTATACCTCTCTCAATTGACCTTTTGTGCTTGGAATCGCCGCCCCACGACGCGGATCATATTGGGTAGCAGCATCCAATGCCCGCCCTAAGGCTTTAAATAATCCTTCTGCAATATGGTGATCATCACGTCCATAAAGCGCCTGTGCATGAAGATTCATATTGGCGTGCATGGCAAGGCTTTCAAAGACATGTTGCACCATTGCGGTGGGCATAGTGCCTAACATTGGGGCAGAAAACGGCGCATTAAAGACACAATACGGACGCCCGCTTAAATCAACCACCACCCGCGCTAAGGCTTCATCCATTGGTACATAAGCATGTCCCATGCGGAAAATCCCACTGCGATTATCAAGGGCGGTGTTAATCGCTTGCCCCAAAGCAATCGCAATATCTTCGACAGTATGATGCGCATCAATATATAGATCGCCAGAAGCTTTTATGGTTAGGTCAAATAAGCCATGCACCGCCACATGATGCAGCATATGATCATAAAATCCGACGCCTGTATCAATATCTGCTTTGCCAGTGCCATCGAGATTAAGTTTCAGCGAAATATCGGTTTCATTTGTTTTACGTTGAATACTAGCAGTTCTCATGCGGTTATCTCCTTGAGCATTGCGATTAACTGATCCGTTTGGGCGGCGGTTCCCACACTCACCCGAATATGATTTTCTAGGCGCGGCTTAGCAAAATAGCGCACCAAGATCCCGCGCTGTTGTAATTGTTGTTTCAGATCGGCGGCTGACCGCCCTTCAACGGCAACCAAAATGAAGTTAGCAGCGCTCCCTTGATGCGGGTTCAGAAACTCAAATGTTGCCAATTCAGTATAAAGCCGATTCCGTTCGGTCAGCATTTGTTGCACACGATCCGTTAGGAGCGGTAAATCCTGTAAACTCGCTTGGGCGGCAGCATTTGCCGCAATGTTTAGGTTATAAGGTTGCTTAATGGTCAATACCCATTGCGCAATCTGGGGCGCCATAATGCCATAGCCGCAACGCAACCCCGCCAAACCAGCCCATTTGCTAAACGTCCGTAATACGATCAGGTTTGGGTATTGCTTGACTAAGCGAGCGCTATTGCTTTCGCCAAATTCGCCGGTTAGCTCAGGTTCCGCAAATGCGATGTATGCCTCATCTAAAATCACCATAACATCTAAGGCTAACAAGCGCTCTAAATCTTCACGCGCCACGGTTCCGCCATCAGGGTTATTGGGGCTAACCAGCGCGATCAATTTCGGGTTATGATATTTCACCGCTGCTTCAATCGCCGCGATATCAATTTGATAATCTGCATCTCGTTCAACGGTGATCATGGATGTACCACCGACATCGCCCAAAAAGCTATACATACCAAAGGTTGGCGGACAATTGATGAAGGTATCGCCTTGGCTCAAAAAGAGCTTAAAGATCAACTCGATCAATTCATCTGCACCAGACCCCACCACAACCATCTGCATATCAACACCAAGTAATGCCGCTAATGCACTCCGTAGATCGACACTGGCAGGATCGGGATAAATGGGCGTTTGTGGCTGTAGGTGGTTCAGCGCCGCTATTGCTTTAGGGGATGCCCCATAGGGATTTTCGTTCGCGTCCAATTTGACGATCTGATCAATGGGAATCCCTAGCTCCCGTGACAGCACCTCAAACGGTTTGATTGGCGTGTAGGGTGTCATCTGCAAAATTTCAGGACGGATCAAAGCCTCTGGTTGCATGATCACACTTTATCCTCATCGTCTTTTAGGCGGGCTTCGGCGGCGGCAGCATGGGCAGTTAACCCTTCGGCATGGGCTAAGGTTGCCGCCATACGGCTTAATTGAGCGCTACTACTATCTGTGATGCCAACCAAGCTAATGATCTTCACAAAATCAAACACATTGAGCGGTGACGCAAATCGTGCTGTGCCACCTGTCGGCATGGAGTGGCTAGGCCCTGCCACATAATCCCCTAAAACCTCATAACTTTGTTCACCTAGGAAGATCCCCCCTGCATTTTGCACATATCCGACCCATTGATAGGCATCATCCAACAACAAACAAAGATGTTCAGGAGCATAGGTATTCGCCAGTTCAAAGGCTTGGGGCAGATCATCTACCACCACAATCCCGCTATTGTTGGGCAAGGATTGTTGCAAAATGTCAGCACGGCTCAATGTTTTCAATTGTTCGGTAACCATTTGCTGTGTGGCTTCCGCTAAGGTTCGGCTTGGGGTTAACAGAATCGCACTAGATAAAATATCATGTTCAGCCTGAGCGAGCAGGTCAGCCGCCGCCAATTTGGGATCAGCATTGTGATCGGCAATGACGACCGTTTCAGTTGGTCCCGAAAGGCCATCAATCCCCACGGTGCCATACACTTGACGCTTGGCAATCGTCACAAATAGATTTCCAGGCCCGACGATTTTATCCACTTTGGGCACGCTTTCAGTTCCATAAGCCATCGCACCGATAGCTTGCGCACCGCCCAGCAAAAAGACCTTTTCAATGCCGACGGTTGCCGCCGCTTGCAAAATGACATCATTTTCCGCAGGGGTGCACACCACAATTTCGCGGACACCTGCGACCTGCGCCAAAATAACTGTCATTAATAAGGTAGACGGTAGCGGAGCCGTTCCGCCCGGCACATAAACCCCAACGCGCTCAATAGGGCGCACAACTTGCCCTAACATCCCAGCTTGGGTGCTTTTGATCCATGAGATCGTCGGCTGATTTTCATGAAATTGCCGAATCCGTTGCGCGGCGAAGGTGAGGGCAGCGCTCACCTCTCGGTCAACCCGTTGGTGGGCGGTGTGGATTTTGCCAACCGATACGCCAATCTCATCTAAGTCGATCCCATCGATCCGTTTTGTCCAATCACGGAGCGCAGCATCACCGCGTTCACGAATATCCGTTAAGACTTTGCGCACAGCATCTTCAGGAGAAAGCCGTTCACCAAACCGCTTTTCAATCCCATTTAATAAGGCATCAGGGACTTCATAGGTATCCGCCGCTTGGCGTTTTAAAATCCCTGCTTGGGCGGTTGGCACATCATAAATCGGTAACAAACTCATTGAGAAGCTCCTGTAATAAATTCATCAAGTTGACGACAGCGTTCGGGATATTCATCAAAAATATAGGTTATGGGTGTCACCACCACACCGCTCCCACCAATAGACCGTAATTGCTGGATCGCGTCATACAATTGTGTGCTTTCGGTCACCATACTCACGGAAAACCAGCGCCCTGCGCTACTGTGTTGCTTGGAATAGATCGGCGCGATGGTGGGACCCGTTAACCCGCCCAGATTCGATTGGGTGAAAACTCGTTCAGCAATGGCTTCAGCATCTTCCCCGCGCATATTAGCAAAAATTAGATATTTGGAGAGCGCATTTAAGTGGGCTTCAAATCGTTCTAACAAGCGCCGCGCCACACTTTGCACTTCAGGGTCACGTTTAAGCCGATCCACATTGGCCACTAAACACGCTTCAGAGTACAAAATTTTGCCATCGTCTAATTGCTTAAGGTGGTTGTCCCGCAAGGTGGTTCCGGTGGCAGTGATGTCGCTGATCATGTCTGCACTACCAATAGTGGGCATGGCTTCTAATGCCCCATGCGCAAAAATGATTTTAATTGGATCTACGCCATGTTTTTGCAAGAAGTCTTCGGTTAGGTTCGGGAACTTCGTTGCAACCCGTAATGCCCCTTTTTGCTCAGCAATGTGTTTTAAATCCGATGTAGCTTGGATACTCCATGTATTGGGGACTGCCAGCACCAGCGAACACCCACCATACCCTAACCCATCATGTAACACTTTAACTTTGGCGTCTTCTTCTAGCGCATGTTCGGCAAGCGTATCATACCCTGTGATCCCTAAATCGATCCCGCCTGAACTAATCGTTTGAGCGATGTCTGCCGAACGTTGAAACAGCACTTCAACGTCTGGCAGGGCGGGAATGGTCGCTGTGTATTGGCGGGGATTGGTTTTGTTCACCCGTAGCCCACAGGCTTTTAAAAATTCAAGTGTGGTGTCCCCTAATTGACCCTTGCTGGGGAGTCCGATCCGTACTGGCATAGTGTAAGCATCCCTTGTATTTAAATAAAAAACCCTCCGCTATGGGCGGAGGGTCGGTTTCCGTTTTGATACATTTCGTCATACGGTACACAAACACCAACACACCTATAGCGCGATTCGCCCTATAGCATAATGATGATGGTGTATGTGTGTAATGGTCAGCATAACTAAAAATGAATGTGCCTATTCAGCATGATTACTTATACAGGGGATTATAGACAATCTTGCCAGTGGTGTCTAGCAGAGAAATGTCAATGAAAATTAGCCCCTAAACGCAAAGCATGTTAATATCTCATCCGCTTATGTGGGATGAGATGAATTAGCAATGAACATCACCTCTTTACCCCCCGTTTATCAACACGGGATTAAACATCATCCCCTCGATCAAGTCACTAAAGTTGAGGGGTGGGATGAAGAAGATCGGAATAGTTTTACACGGGACACCAACCCCCAAATTCAACATGTGGGTATCGTCGCTCATTTGCGGAACGTACCTGATGCCAACGATTATTTAGAACTTGCTGACCTGTGTGCCAAAAACAGTATTATTGAGGGGGATCATGGACATGGTATTCTGGTACCTGAATATATTCACAAAACAAATTTGGCATATGAAGCAGCCTTCCAAGTCAATGACGATGTTGAGACTTTTGTTCACTGGAAAGCCTACTTAACATGGGTCTGTGACGTTGCCATTGCCTCGCGCTTAGCGGTAAATGTGGCAGCGGCCCTGTGGGCACTTTATGACAATAAACGTTATATGTGGAAACACTTTTGGCGCGACCTGTTGCATGAGTACCAACCCACGCTATCATATTTATTAAGTTCCATGCCAAGCCCATTAACATCTGACCAATCCTATCCTGAATTTGATCAGATTCCGTTGCCGGTTTTCCATCATAGTGATGATATTCCTAATGGATTTAAGGCAGATTATCAAATCCTTGACTTACCACCACATGAACATGATGATGTGCTGCTCGATTCATTAAGTGATTTAGATGAGGGTGGCATCTACACTCATGATGATTTTGAATCTGATCCATTAAATAGCGAATTTGACCATGAACGTGACGATGATACACAATCGGGGTTAGATGCCGAGATTATGCCAGCATTATCACTGTATGATGAATGGCAAGATACTTATGCTGAAGATTCACATTATTCCGAACTTATTGAAGAAGCTAGCCAACCGTCCCACGATGATTTATTAAAAGCCGCGCAAAGCATCCAACACCAGCCCATCACGGATGATCCTAATGGGTTTTCAATTGGATCAATTATTGATGATCGATATGAAATTAAACAAATCGTTACCGGTGGTATGGGGTTAGTCTACCTATGTTATGATCACCATGATCAAACCCCCATCGCGATCAAAACCTATCAAGATCGCTTTTTAGCCAATGAACGGGCAATTGCGCGCTTTACGAAAGAAGCCCATACATGGATCCAACTAGAAAAGCATCAGCATATCGTCCAAGCGATCAAAGTTCAGCGGTTTGAAGAGCGGGCTTATATCATTCTGGAATCCATTGTTGGGGTAGAAGGCGTTGGGGATAGCCTCACGGGATGGATCAGCCATAATCGGATCACTTTAGAGAGCGCACTCCGCTTTGCGGTACACATTAGCTTAGGGATGCAACACGCCGTGCAAAAAGTGGAGGGGCTCGTTCACCGCGATCTCAAACCTGCCAATATTTTGGTGCGGCATGATGGTATCGCCAAAATTACGGATTTTGGCTTAGTCCAATCCTTGCAAGAAGATCCCCACCCGATCAATGCGGAAACTGAAACCCGTCGATTTAAAAATCTGGGGATTGTTGGCACTGTGCCATATATGTCCCCTGAGTTAGCCCAACGGCACAATGTGGATCACCGTAGTGATATTTATGCGTTGGGGTGTATGTTGTATGAAATGTTGGTGGGCAAGCCGCCCTTCCAAACACGTGGGGTAAAAAATTGGATTCATGCCCATATTCACCATGAGCCAGCGTTACCAGCCAAATTACGCTTTAATGTCCCCACTGAATTACGGGATTTTGTGCTGCGCTGTATTGCCAAGTCTCCAGCAGAACGCCCCACAACATGGGATGAGATGGTGCAACAACTGAGTGAGTTCTATACGACTTATGTCGGCAAAGAAGCGCCACAAAGCCCATCAGATGAACGCCTCAAAGCGAGTGAATTGGTAAACAAAGCTTATAGCTTATCTGAAATTGGCTATTATGACGAAGCACTAACCGCCTATGATCAAGCCCTGGCCATTACCCCACAGGATTATTGGACACTCGCCCGCAAAGCCCGCACCCTACGCTTAATCGGGCAATATGGCGAAGCGCTCCAAACCGTGGGTGAAGCCATTAAGATAAACCCTAACTTTGCATGGGCATGGATGGTCAAAGGGCAAATCCAAGAAAAACAAGGCAAGCTAGAAAGCGCCTTAGCCTCTCATGAAGCCGCCACCGCCATTGATCCTGATGATGTATGGGTCTGGTACAACCAAGCGAATGTCTTATATAGTTTGCGGCGTTACGATGATGCGGTGGAACGGCTTGAAAAAGCGATTCAGATAGACTATCAACAAGAAACCATCTGGGCAAAATGGGGACAAGTGCTAAGAGCATTAGACAAAACACAAGACGCCTTAAATGCCTACAATCAAGCCATTGACCTGAGCCCCAACTATGCGTGGGCATGGAATGGCAAGGGCTTGTGCCTAAAAGCCCTTGGTAAAGACACCGCCGCGCTTGAAGCGTTTAAAGAAGCCGCACGGCTCCAACCCGATGAAGTCTGGCACTGGTATAACCAAGCCGAGATTTTGGTGGATCTGGGACGACATGAGGAAGCGTTACCAGTCGTCGCCCAAGCTGCAAAAGTTCATCCCCATCATGCATATTCATGGGCAAAACTGGGTCAGGTGTACCGCTATCAAGGCGATTATGAACAAAGCCTCAAAGCCTACCATCGGGCGATTGAACTCAATGATACCTACGCATGGGCGATTAATGGCCTAGGCATTGTTTATGAACGGCTCCAACAATATGATGAAGCATTCCGTCATTATCGCAAAGCATCAGAACTGATCCCCAATGATGTTTGGCACTGGTATAACCAAGGCAACTTATTGATCATCCAAGGGCGCTACGCTGAGGCCATCACCGTTTTAGAACGTGCCACGCAAGTTGACCCGCAACATGCACGTTCATGGGCGCGGTTAGGGAATGCACACCGCCTAGACAAGCAATCTGAAGCAGCCTTAGTATATTTAGACCGTGCCTTACGCCTTGCCCCTGACTATGCATGGGCATGGAACGAACGCGGCATCACAGCAGAATCCTTGCGCCGTATATCAGATGCCCTTGTAGCATATCAACGCGCCACCGAAGCCGAACCCAATAACCCACTATATTGGTATAACTACGCAGAAATGCTGATCCAACAACGTCAGTATCAAAAGGCGTTAGAACCATTAAGAAACGTAACCCAACATGACCCTAATTATCATCGTGCATGGGCAAAACAGGGACAGATATTACGCCGTTTAGGGCAATATGAAGAAGCCATCAGCGCCTATAACCGTGCGCTGGACATTGCCCCTGATTATGCATGGGCATGGAATGGCAAAGGGTTAGCGCTAAGCACCCTCAAGCGGCATACCGAAGCCCTAGATTGCTTTCGCCAAGCAACGGACATCATGCCGCAGGATATTTGGTTTTGGTATAACCAAGCGGATGAATACATTGCACTGAACCGATTTGAGAATGCATTGGTTCCATTACAAACCGCGCTTGACCTGCAACCCAACCATGCCGAAAGTTGGGCAAAACAAGGGCAAGTGTTACGACGCTTAAAACGGTATGATGAAAGTCTTCATGCCTATGATCAAGCATTAGCGATTGCGCCCCATTACGCATGGGCATGGAATGGGCGTGGCCTAGCGATGGAAAAATTACATCGCTACGAAGAAGCTGTCTTAAGTTACCAAAAAGCCACCGAACAAGATCCAAATAGTATTTGGTATTGGGCAAATCAGATCGATCCGTTGCTAGCGTTAAATCGATTGTCCGATGCATTAGAAGCCATCAGCCAAGCTTTGCAAGCAGACCCCAATAGTAGTTTTTGTTGGGCACGTAAAGGGCAGGTTTTACGCCGCCAAGGCATTTATACGGATGCACTTCAGGCGTATGAACGGGCGTTAGAACTGGATCATTTATATGCGTGGGCATGGAATGGCAAGGGGTTAACCTTAATGGCAATGGGCAACTATCAAGATGCCATTACCTGCTACATTCGCGCCACCACCCTTAACCCACGAGATGCCTGGTTTTGGTATAATCAAGGCGAAGCGCATTTTCACCTACAAGATTATGCAACAGCAATCAGTATGTATAACGAAACCTTATCACTTGACCCAAAACATGAGTTAGCCCGCCAACGCCGCAGCGATGCCTTACAGCGTTTAGATGGAGAGCAATAACCCCCCATGACCATAATTACGGTAACCATGATGAGTGGCCCCAATGATGGGCATGTTCACGTATTTCACCCTGAACCCACTGCGGCACCCCACACCATCACCATCGGGCGACGAGACACCTGTGATATTCCATTGGCATATGATACACAAGTCTCTCGTTTACATGCGCATATCATCTATGATGGTATCCATTTTTGGTTAGAAGACCTCGACAGCCGTAATGGAACCTTTATTGGAGAGGATGCGGTCAAAGAAAAAACCAAGCTCGATAATAACACCCTGTTCAAAGTCGGGCGTACATGGATGCAATTAACCATTCCGCGAGCTGATGAAACCCAAAGCGCCAAACCGATCCCAGAAGATGATACTTTATTCTAAATTCAGGGTAAGTTCACCGCATAAATGGTAACTGTATCCGATTCATAAACAGGCGTGAATACATCGCTTTGGCTCGGGTCAAATGCCCCAAGTTCGCGCTCCTTTTGACCATAATATACATGGGTAATACCAAATGATTGTAGAAAGGCAAGCCGCTCTTGCTCAGGGGTTTGCGCATCAAAAAATTGGGTCACGTCTTGGCGGCGCTCCTCAATATAGGCCGTCATGCACCAATGCCCCAACACCGTCCGTAACGGTACATATGCAGGTAAACGATTGCCATTTTCATAACTCGACACCACAATAGGCGTTTGTTCCTCAGTGGTCACGCTTGCTAGATAGTTCATCCCATTTTTCATATCTGCTGTAATACGGGTATCCTCTGACAATGCGGTGCCAATCCCCAACATCAATACAATAAATGGGCTTATCATCATCACAATGATACTTCCAAAAAAAATACGGTGTGTCGATGGATGGTTTGCATCCCAAAACGGCGCACGATACCACGCCACAGAGGCTAGGATACTAACCGGGATCGCTAGCCCGATGCTAAACCGTCGTTGGAAATTAGAAGGTACATACATTGCTATGGCAACCACGACCAACCAAATCCCAAGTGGTAATAGCGCCTCATCTGGATAACGATAAAGTAGCCACAAGGCAACAATCGCCAGCGGTAATTTGATACCATAGGCTAATAGCCATGTCCATATGGCAGGGGAAAGCGTCAGTGCTTGTTCTGACCAGTTGGTTAAAAATGGATCGCGGCGAATACTCATCAGCAACATCACGGCAGCAATAGCCGCAGGTACAAATAGCACCCCCGTGCGAACAATAATGCCCATAGCGATTTGTCGGTCTTTCAAGATAGGCAACAGGCTATATCGCCCTAAAATTAACCCTAATACCGCAAGCTGATGAGGATGCACAAATCCAAGTACCGCTCCCACTGCCATACCGATAATACCCCACCACCAATCCCCCGTGAGGATAAATCGTTCCCCTGTCATCAAAAGAGCCAACATCAAAAAAATAGTGAGTGAAAAATGGGGCAACACCATTACTGCAAAATAGATATAGGCATCATATAAGCCCAGGTCTAAAGCAGCGTCTTCTAATATAATCCCCGCCGCACCAAGAATCAGAAATACAATCCCAAACCCGCCTGTGAATAACGCCAGAAAATACGCAAGCTTAATCTCACGATCATCAGATAACACCTGTTGTAAATAAACATATACCATCAAGAGCATAGAAAAACCGAGGGTTACCCGCAAAATATGAAACATCAGGGGCATAGACATCCCAAGCCAACCCGCCACTTTGCCCGCCAAAAGATATAACATCAAAATCGGGGCTTCGTCCGACCCTTGCGCCGTGTAGGGTAAAGAAAACAACCATGCGCCATCTGCCCCTTGTTGCATCGCAGCATAATATTGAAAGGTATCATCCACAGCCAGCAACACGCCAGAAAAGCTATCACCTTCGGATGTGGTAATCGCCCCCACAATATAGGGAAGGGTACTCAACCCCATGAGCAACACGCTCCATAGCAGTGCCCAACGGGGGATAAATGGTTTTGATGGTTTGGTTGTGGTCATCGTTTCTCTACATCATTACTGATTACTGCTTACTATTTGAGGGATTGGATCATACAAAAATATTTGATTGATGCTACACTACAATACAATAAAAATTTCATACAATAGAGGGATTATAATGCTATTACGTCAAGATTTGCATCCGCTAAAAAGTTACCATCAAGCCAAAAAGTTATTTTGGAACCCCCAAGATATTGACCTGAGCCAAGACAAACAAGACTGGCAAACATTGGAGGATCGCGAAAAAAGCCTCGTCAAAAATGTGCTATCACTCTTTTTAGCGGGTGAGACTTACGTCACACACGATCTGGCACCGTTATTGATCGCTCTGCGCAAAGAAGGTGATCATCTAGAAGAAGAAATATTCCTAACCACACAACTTTTTGAAGAAAGCAAACACGTTGAATTTTTTAATGATGTGATTGAACAAGTTGTGGGGGAAGTTCCCGATTTTGAGACCATCGCCCAAGATAGTTACAAAGGACTCTTTGAAAAAGAATTAGGCGAGTCCTTAGGGCGTTTGCTCACTGATCATAGTCGTGAGGCGCAGGTGGATGCGATCACCACATATCACATTATTATCGAAGGCACACTAGCAGAAACTGGCTATTATGGCCTTTTTAAAGCCCTCAAAGAAAATAACTTAATGCCGGGTTTGGTGCAGGGATTAGAATACATCCAACGTGATGAAGCGCGGCACATCGCCTTTGGCTTGCACCTGCTCACCCGTATCATGAAAGATGATCCGGCCTTGTGGGATCGTGTTCAAGAGCGTTGTAATTCGTTGTTGAGCTTGACCCAAGGCATCATTTTGGAAGTATTCACCCCCTTTATGCCAGACATCCCATTGAACCTTGATCTCAATGATGTAGCGACTTATTCCGCAGGGCAATATATGGCACGAATGAACGTGTTAGAGCGGAATCTTGATGGTGAAATAGCCACAAAATAAACTGGCTGAAACGGAATAACAGAAATGTCAAAATTGGGTTGGGGGTTATTGATCGTCGGGTTCATCCTTGGGGGCATCTTGCCCCCCATCATGCCAACCACTTCCGCCCAAATTGACGCCCCCCCCATTCCATTTGTAGACAACCCCCTGACTGATCATCCTCGTTTATTGATCACCCCTGCTTATATTGAACAAACATTACGCCCTCGCGCTACGGTGTCCACCGATAATTGGGTACGGTTACAAACCTATGTTGATAGCCAACAACCTGAACAAGATGTTCTAGAGTACCCTGAACAAGTAACCCGCAGCTTAGCAATTGCTTATTGGATGACTGATGACATTCGCTATGCGCGTCGCGCTCAGGTTGGCTTGTTACAAATGGTTGATCGCTTAAGTTCGCACCCTGCTTTGACGAGCAATGCCTTTTGGGATGAGCAATTTTTAGATGATGTGGCGGGTGTAGCCATTGCCTATGATTGGCTACACCCCACCCTAAATGAGATTGATCGCGCTGCCTTGCGAGAAGTGCTTGAACAAGCCGCTGTCGTGCTTAACAACCCAGAACAAGATAATGGGCGTGCCTACCGCTTAACACCAGATGGCAATTACAGTTTTGTGTCATATGAGCATTGGGGCGCTCGGATGTTATGGGCGATCACAGCCACAGGATTAGCGCTCTTGGGGGAAAGTTCAGAAGCGCAAAATCTCATAGATTACAGCCGCGCTTTGTTAGAAGGATGGATGATCCCTAGTTTAAATGAGTTAACAGGGGGTGCATGGGCAGAAGGCACCGATCCAAATCTGCGCTCTGGTTGGGCACTTGCCCAAACCGCCACCGCTTTTTGGACGGCACTCGGCGAAAACTATTTTACCGAATCGCGGTGGTGGTATGATCGCATGGCGTACAACATGTTTGCTTACCACCCCGAACAAACGACGGTTACCGATGCCAACCTGCCGGTATGGGATATGCCCAATATTATTGGCGCATCCCCACGCAATAGTGATGGGTTGCTGCTAGGCCGCGCCCAAGATATGCTCCTCAATACCGTGTATACGGGAACTGAAATTTCAGCATGGATGACATGGTTTTTAGAACAAGGCACACCACCGCCCATCCTTGAGCGCTGGATGGCTGTTGAAGAATTTTTATGGCGCGATGAATTAGCCATTGGGTTTCCGCCCCCGTGGCGTATGTGGTTCACGCTCAATACAGGGCATGTGTTTTTACGCTCCTCATGGGATTTTAGCGAACCGCCAACTGCCATCAGCTTTTATGCAGGTGATCGATTTTCTGGCTCACAATTTTTTGACCAAGGGCATCTATCAATCTGGCGAGGAGACGAGTTGATTGTGCGGAGTGGTGTGTATTCGGGTGGCATCAACACCGATCATGATGCCAATTATTATATGCGCACGGTTGCTGCCAATACACCGATTATCTGCGATCTGTCTGAAGTATTTGATGATATTTGGCCAAACCTAGAAACAAACTCGTGGCGGAATGACTGCGGGCAACGGAGTATGGCACCCGCTAGCAATGGTGCAGTGAACCCCTTTCAACGCGCAACGGCCACAACACTTTATGAAACAGGAACGGTTCTTCGCTTTTCTGAAGAAGGGAGTATGCACTACTTCCGCGCAAACTTAACGCCTGCCTACAACAGCACCTACTACACCACACCTGACAACCGCGCCAAAGTAGACGATGTTTTACGCGAATTTGTCTTTTTACGTCCGGATATTCTGCTCGTACATGATCGCATTTTAACCACCAATGCTGAGTTTGTGCCATTAACGTTGTTCCATGTCAACAGTATTCCCCAAGAACGGCTCACATGGTATGGTCTCACCGAAGACAATGGCACACTCTGGATGCAGGGACTTGCCCCCCAAAATCGTGGACAAATCATCGAAGGCTATCAGGTTGAAGCGGTTAACATTCCGCAAGCCATTTTTAATGACACCGAAACCGAGGATGTTGGTTTGTATCGGGTGCAATTCATCCCTACCACACAACAACTCGACCATCATTTTTTGACTGTTTTTGCTATTGGTCGTCCGGCGCCACCCCCCACACAGTATATTGATGGCAATGGGGTTTATGGCGCGGTGATTGATGATTGGCAAATTATGTTTGATGACGATCCGGGCAACATCACCCGCACTGATTTTGCCGTACAAGATGGCGTGATAAACTTATTGATCACAGGGTTAACACCATTAGGGGAATATCGCGTGACGTTACCAAACGGACGTGCAGCCAATCTTTTAGCCGATGACGCGGGGACACTCTTTATCTTTATAGAACAAAGCGGCACTATACGGCTTGTTGAGCGCTAAACAACAATAAATAATGTCAATTTGGTTTAAGAACTGCCTAATTTGCTTCACCAGAACATACAATGAAACAACACTCTTTTTCCGGGAACTTTAAACGTTTGGTCGAACTTTGAAACGTTCGTAGGTTTCAGGGCAAAGCTCTGAGAGCAATATGCTTGAAAGTGATTATCCCGAACTAAGGTTAACAAGGTTCTCGATAGAATAGGGGCAATCTGCCAAATTTATGTTAATTTTTGATCATCTGACATCTACTTCTATATATCACATGAATCTACAACTTGATGAAAAGCAACCACTCACCCCTAATGTTTATGTTGAATACTATTGCAATAAATCCATATTCTATATTTATTCAAATGGAGCCCACCGCGAGGATGTGGATAGTTTTTTTGATGCAACACGCGAATATTTTGACCAACGAATTGGGCAAAAAGCGCCGATTTTATACCTCTATGAAATTGGTAATGTTTCATTAACCAACTACTCAAGACAACGTGGGGATCAATTTTTTCAGGAATATGTTCATGTAAAAGGGCGGGGGGGCATGATCCTCTCAGGTGGAATGCTAGCCGTGATTATTAAGCATTATATTCTGGCGACGCACCGCCGCAAATGGAAGGGAATGGAGATAAAAGAATTTAGTGATAAAACCATTGGATTATCTTGGTTATCAGAATGGATACCCCAAAGTTCACAAGAATAAAATATGTTATCTGCAAGGTCTGACACCAAACAAAAACGGTTAAATTATTTGGTTTGAGTTCTTGGAGGGGAAAAAAGTAGTCGGGGTACTCAGACTCGAACTGAGGGCCTCTGCGTCCCAAACACAGCGCGCTACCATCTGCGCCATACCCCGTACCTATCTATTCAACATTGTATACTGAGATTTGCGCAAATACTAGACCAAAATTAGCCTTCTGGGGTAGATTCAGGTGTCATGGGTGTTTCAGGCGGTGGCAATATATCCCAATCTAGCAAAAATTCTTGACGAATGGGGGCAAGCGCATCGTATTGTTCAGGGGCAAGTTGGCTCCATAAATCAATCGGTTCCGCAATCGTATATTGATTGGTGGCCATATAACTTTGCAACCATGTGAAAAATCCTTCATCGCCTAATTGCAACCGCATATTATGCAACATCCGTGCCCCACGCAAATATACCGCATTGATGTAAGGACGCCCATCATTGTAGATATAGACATTGGTATCCACACCTTCTTCGCCTAATTCATACGCATCAATACGGAACTGCCACCACCAATCCGTTAGGTCACCATAATAACGTTGATAGTATAAATATTCGCTGTAGGTGGCAAAGGCTTCGTCCATGTAAGGGTACTCAGCAGGATCATTCCCTACCAAGGCATACCACCATTGATGTGCCACTTCATGTACGGTGATGATGGTTAACCAATCATTGGGAGCGCCGCGCCATATGCGAAACCACGCTTCGCCGACAAATACCAACCCCGAAAATTCCATCCCATCGGGAAAATCACCCTCCACAATCGCCAAGCGATCATAGGGGTAGGGGATACCGAACAGTTCTTCGTAAAGTAACATAGAGCGAATCGCAGATTCGAGCGCTTCGCCCGCAGGGTTGTAAGGCGAGGTTTCTTCAAAATAAAAGACTTCAATAACTTTGCCATTCGGCGCAAGTTCACTAGTACGTTTCATGCCAAACCCAATAGAGAGCGAAAAATCACGCCCCCGTTCAAAGGTATATTGCCATGTATCTTGTGCCAAGCGTTGCACAGCCCCCGGCGCAGCGATGTCAATCGGCGTAGGCGCATTCACTAATTGGAGCGTTACATCAAAATCAGACACATCTGAAATAATCTGTTCCCCCACAAAATGGGTTTGGGGAACTGTCCATTCATCGGAAAAAATAGCGATCATGGGCATCCAATGCCCTAAATTAATTTGGCGTTCGGTAAATCCTAAATAACCAAATCGCCCAAAATAACCGTCCAAAACAGGCGGAATACCCAGAGTGTAGGTAAGCGTCATAACTTGTTGGCAATTGGATTGCAACGGTTCTGGTAACCCAACAGTCAGGCGGGTTGCCTCGGTTGTAATCTCAGTTAATGGTGTACCATCGTCTAAGGTAGCGCTGGTCAGGTTAAAAAATCCTTGTTGACGATTGGGTTCTACCTGAAACACCAACGCATCTAAAGCCACACCGGTTTGATTGGTGTAGATAACTTGTTGTTCCGCCTCCAGACGATGCGCCGCCCAATCGACCGTCATATTAACTGTATATTGGGGACGTGTATTAACATCTTCAACTAAAAAGCACGCCTGCGCCACCTCCGTGGCAGGCGGGGTTGCTGTTGGGCTATTGGCGTTCACAATATTTAAGGGTACAAGTGTTGGCGCTTGATGGTTCACCGAAGTCGCCAGCGTATCCGGTGTGGCAGTGATCACAATCGCTTGGCGTTCGGCTTCAGGCATACACCCAAGGAATACCACAACCCCAAGCCCTAAGATAATCAGTTGCCACACGCGATATAACATTGTTTGCTCCCTTGATGACACATTGCTAACTGAACAAACGCCGCATTACACAACACAATATTGCAAAGCCGGGTTATCCGTCGCTTCAACTTCGTCCAAGTTTGTGACCGCTAATTCACCATGCTCATAAAGATATTCGATATGAGCGCCAACTTCTTCCAATGCTAACAGGATATTGTAACTTTTCATATCAGGGTACATGGTTTTACTGACATCACTAATCGTCATCGGCGTATCAGAATCCCGCACGATATCTAACATCCGATTTAATTTATCATCATGATCTTCACGGATGTCAACAATCCGCCCATACACATCATCAATGGCGGCCTCGTGCCCGCCAAGTGCCAAGCGAACCCCCTCCACTTTTTCGATCTTCTTGAGTGATTCCAGATAGTGCCCCAGCCCTGTATAGTTAGTGATCGTTTCGGGGGCTTGGTGGGGGGTGATCCGACTCAAAATATGATCCGCCGTGAGCATAATATCCCCAATTTGGATACACACCTGCCCTGGGCAATGCCCCGGCACATGATAAAAATTCATCCCATCAAGCGGTTTATCTTCTTCTAGCAAAAAGTCAACCGCTTCAGATTGGATTTGACGTTTGAAAAAGCCATACATTTCCATCAGACTATCTGCATATTCAGGTTTGATCCCCGCCCGTTGCAAGTAAACCCGTAGGTTTTTGGTGGCGACGATCACCCGTTCTTCATAGTTGTTGATAATGCGTCGATCCAACGCATGAATCCCAATGGCTGCATCACTTCGATCATGCACAAAGGTCAGCCCGCCATGATGGTCAATATGCCCGTGCGTAATGATGATCCGTTGAATATCCTCAATCTGGATCGATTCTCCATAATCTTGACGAATCGCTTCAAAGTTAGCGAGTAAATCCTCATGGGACTTTTCAATATTGGAGCCCGTATCAACTAAGGTTGGCGTACTACCATCTAAGAGCAGGTAGGTATAAACATAAAAGTTAGGAAAAGCCTCAACAGGCATTCGATAGATTTTTACACCTGTATTGCTTTCATATCGTTCCCGTGTGGGAGGGACTTTGGCACTACGTGTGGGTCTGGCCATCTAAGATCCTTTAATCAATTTATCGAGGTCAAGCGCATTCTCGGACGCCCCCGTCGTAGCAAAATCACTGATATTTTTCACCGTCGTTTCAGCAATATTGCTTAAAGCTTCTTGCGTAAAATACCCTTGATGCCCTGTAATAACTACATTTGGGATGGTCAACAGCCGCGCAAAAATATCATCTTGAATCATAATTGATGATAAATCCTCAAAAAAGAGATCAGCTTCTTCTTCGTACACATCCAACCCTAAATACCCAACCTGACCAGACTTTAAGCCATCAATCATGGCAGATGCATCAATCAGTGCACCACGACTGGTATTGATGATCATGACGCCTTTTTTCGTTTTTTCTAAAGCCTCAGCATCCAAAATATGATAGGTGTCAGGCGTTAGTGGGCAATGTAGACTGATAATATCTGATTGCGCAAACAGATCATCCAATTCAACATAGGTTAACGTACCGTCTGCTTCATAATCTGCATTAGGGTATGGATCATAAGCTAAAACATCACACCCAAACCCCCTTAGGATGCGGGCTGTAATCACCCCAATTTTCCCTGTTCCAATAAGCCCACAGGTTCGACCGTTCAGATCAAACCCCATTAACCCCGCCAGTGAAAAGTTGCCATCCCGAACGCGCGTATAAGACCGATGTACATGGCGATTTAATGTCAAGATCAAAGCGAGGGTATGCTCTGCAACGGCATACGGGGAGTATGCTGGCACCCGAACCACCGTAATCCCTAAATCGCGTGCTGTAGCTAAGTCAACATTATTAAACCCCGCCGCCCGTAACGCGATCAAGCGGGTGCCTTGCTCGGCAAGGGCATTCAAAACAGTGGCATTTAATTCGTCATTGACGAAAGCACAAATACAGTCAAAACCTTCTGCCAAGCGTATCGTATCTTTTGTTAGGCGAGGTTCATAATATACCAATTCATGGTTATGGGATTCATTGGCACGGTCTAAAAATTCACGGTCATATGGTTTGGTGCTAAAAACAGCAACTCGCATAGTGGAAAAACTCCTTCGTGATGATTTATGGTCTACGATGACGAGGTGGTTTACGCCTAAATGTGTAATCATTGCTATTGGAGGATGGCGGCGTATTGTTCGGTGGCGGGGCGGCTTCTAAATACTCAACAATTCTTGTGAATTCCCGCACAAACCGCGAGACATAACTATACCGATCAGCGCGTGATTTCGCTAAAGCCGTCAGCAAGACTTGTTCAAGGCGGCTAACTAAATTGGCATTGTGATGAAACGCGGGGATTTCTTTAGGTGGATACCGTTGAATGTAGTCGGTGAGTTCGTCGTCCGTCATATGTTTATCGTTAATGCCCAAATAGTATTCGCCAGTGATGGCTTCCCACAACACGGCGGCAAATGTATATTGATCTGACCGATGATTGACATGCCGATCTAAGGCTTGTTCTGGGGACATATAACGCAATGTGCCCGGTTGCCCGTCATTCAGCGCTTCAAATTCTGGATAGTCAGGATGATACACCAATCCAAAGTCGATCAGTTTATACCAGCCGGTTTCTTGGGAAAATAAGATGTTTTCAGGTTTGATGTCTCGATGAATAATGCCGCGTTTATGGAGATAGGTTAACGCATTCCCAACCTGAAAGGCTAAATTCCATACTTGGTCTAGTGTGAGCTTACCTTGGGTTTTAAGGATGTCGCGCAGGGTGCCGCCATCCATATATTCCAGCACTTGCACAGCTGAAGCGGTTGCTTCGTTGATGCGTAATCCGTAGACATTGATCAACCCTGGATGAAAAAATGATGCGGTGATCTGCGCTTCAGTAATAAAACCGCTCCACTCCTGATCATCTTCGGTTAAATGTGGGCTGAGTTGTTTGAGTACAACCTTGCGCCCCAAAACAGTATCGTGGGCTAAAAAGACATCTGAAAACGACCCACTGCCGATTTTGTCTAAAACTTCAAATTCGTCAAAAATATCGCCCACACGCAATGGCATGGTCGCAACTCCTACACAATCATGTTACCTGCTCTATAGTGTAATCCGAAACCCCGCCTGATAAAACACACTTATGCTAAAATCGCTCTAGTTCAGTGAGCGGAAGAGGATTCAACACCTTGATCGAAGTATGGCTTAATACAATTATAATCTTGTTTATCTTAGGTGGGCTAACTTTTGTAGCCAATTTAGCCGAACGAACACCATCACTATCTGTCTTATTATACCTGTCTATTGCAGGCTTAAATGGCATATTGTTCATTTATCCGATTTTAGCAATTTTAGGTGCCCCCGAACTTGGCAATGAAATTAGTGATACCAATGCAGCAATCAGCGTCATCATTGGCACAATAGGCGCGATACTAGCAACCGCCTTACTCGCGCCACAAGTTCGACAGTGGATTGCGTTTATCTTCCCAAAACCAGCAGCCGATGTTACACCTCCATCTTCCGAAGCAATCCCTGAATTTAGCGGTGGGATGGTCATTTCGGGTGGTGAAATCGAATTTATGGATGTTGCCCCCGCTCAAAACCCCGAACCGCAACAACAATCAACCAGTGCATCCAGTGGTGGCTTTCGCCCTGACAGCATGGTACATATGCTGGCTTTGGTGGTGGTGATCTATGTCATTAGCTTTCAATTGATGTCATATTTTTTGGCAGATGGCTTAAGCGGCATTGCGGAAGATATTGGGATCAATTATGGAATTTTGGTTGCCAACTTTTTGCCGCAACTACTACTACCCTTTTTAGGGGTTGGCATCCTGATGCGGCGCAATGTTACTGAGACCTTTAAACGCTTAGGACTTGGCACACTCAGTTGGATGGATTTGTTTGTGACTTTTGCCTCTACATTTGGGATCTTGTGTGTGGTATTTGCGATTTCTATTATTTGGCAATTGCTAGTGTCCGAAGAAACCTTTGCCGAACAAACCGAAGCCAGCGACGCCCTTGCCCAAAGCATCAATACCATTGGGTTAGCGTTTATGTTGGCGTTCACCGCAGGCGTGGGGGAAGAAATCGCCTTTCGGGGCGCATTGCAACCCATATTTGGGTTTTGGTTTACCGCCATTGTCTTTGTCGTGAGCCACGTTCAATATACGCTCACGCCCGCAACCTTGATCATTTTCATTGTGGCGATTACCTTTGGATGGTTGCGCCGTCGATATAATACGACAGCCGCTATTATTTCGCACTTTTCCTATAACTTTGTGCTATCCATTTTGTCGGTGTTAGCACAACAATATGGATGGTGGGAATTATTGCTGTAGAGCAAAGGTCATGACCACATGAAGAGATTATTTCGTTTGGGGGGCTTGCTGTTATGCAGTTTTGCCCTATTTAGCCAAAGCTATGCCCAAGAACCTGATCCCGTTCGGATTTGGATTTCTGACACATTGCCCTTGGATATGTTATTGATGGTGAATCCTTTATTTGAATCTGGAGGCTATCAATGGACAACAGACGCGGAGAGGGCGGATCTCATATTAGATTTTGGGAACCAAGCCGAAGCAGTTTCCACCGAATGGATTTATGCCCCCGTGGTGCCTTTTGCCCATACGGCTGAAACAATTCGCTGGTCAGACATCCGCGCCTATTGGCAAGGCGAAATCACAGCCCTTAGTTATTTAACCCCTGATGGTATCCCCCCTACATTTGTGGCCTCTAATGAAACGTATCGCGCCATGGTGTTGCTATTGGGGCAACCTGCCGAGGGTGTTCCGATTCGTATTGTGCCGTTAACGGAGTCGATCATTGATGATATGTGGGAAATCCGCCCCTATGGATGGGGAATTGTGGGCTTTAATGACCTAACCCCGCGCCATAAAGTGTTAACAATGGATCGGGTGAATCTCTTTGGCGATAATTTTGCGACTAATAATTATCCGTTAAAAACACAATTAACGCTGAGCGGTGATGTTGAATTGGTTGGGCAAGCCTTAGAAGATTTGCTGACGGTCGGCACATGGGAATCCTCAAATCGCCAACCTGAAAAACTGGGGCGGGTGGTCTTAACCGGAGTAACCGCATTGTCCCGCGCAACGGCCTATCAAATGGAACGCTATGGGTTAACGCGCCCCGCTGAGGGGGTCAATCCATTTTTTGAGGATGCCCATTTACTACATACCAGTAATGAAGTGGCCTTTACTGAAAACTGCGAAGACCCCGATCCTTATGGCGGTGTCATTTTTTGTTCTAAAGAAAGCTATTTTGAACTCTTACTGGAAATCGGCTTGGATGTGGTCGAACTCACTGGCAACCACATCAATGATTATGGCCCCGGGGCGTTTCGCAATAGCTTAGACCTCTATGCCGAAAATGGGATCGCCACCTTTGGCGGTGGATATGACCCACAAGATGCACGGGATGCGTATATTACAGAGGTTAATGGCACATCGATTGCATTTATTGGGTGCAACGTGCCGGGGCCATTAGGAGCATTTGCCTCCGAAACCCGCGAAGGCGCTGCCCCTTGTGATGAAGAATATCTAGCCACCGAACTCAACCGCTTGAGCGTGGAAGTGGATATTGTGATCATGACGGTGCAAGAATTTGAGTATTATCGGTATACTGTAGGAGAAGAGCAACTTGAGCGCTTTGAACGGTATGCTGCATGGGGTGCAGATGTAGTAATTGGTAGCCAAGCGCACCAACCCCAAGGGTTCACATTTAGCCCAACGGGGGCGTTTCTCCATCATGGGTTAGGCAATCTATTTTTTGACCAAATGGCCGAAATCGGCACGCGCCAGCTATTTGCGGATAAATTGATCACTTATGATGGTCAATTAATTAGTGTGGTCTTGTTTACCGGAATTATTGAGGATTTTTGTTGCCCACGCCCCATGACTACCACTGAACGAATCGACTTTTTGGATACCATTTTTCAGGCAAGTGGTTGGTAAGAAATCGGTAAGTGTTGTTACGGTATAATGATAAGAAATAATGTAGGGCAATTGACATGGCAGTTGAACCAATTACATTGCATGTACCACAACATATCTATGAACGAGCAAAAGCTGTTGCAAATGCAACCGCACAATCCCTTGAGACAGTGCTTTTACAGGAATTGGAAACAGCATTTTTGCCACCATTGCCTTCAGGCGAAGAAGCTGAATTAAATGCATTGAACCACTTGTCTGATGATGCGTTGTGGACAATTGCTCGTGAGACGATGCCAGATCCAAAACAAGCCATGATGCAAACACTCATGGATCAAAATACGCAAGGCACAATATCTGCCGACGGGCTAAAACAATTAGAACAGCTAGTAGACCAAGGGCTACGGCTCATGTTACGAAAAGGCAAAGCTAGCGCCATTTTGTCTACCCGTGGATATACCATAACACGAGAGCGCTTGCGTGAATGAATTGTCATGGGCTGCAATTGTCCGAACGGTGCATGAGCGAGCAAATTTTTGCTGTGAATACTGTCACACTTGCCAAGAAATTATCGGGCATGCAATGCATGTTGAACATATTGAGCCTAATAAGGACAATTCACTTGATAACTTATGCCTAGCATGTGCAAACTGTAACTTGAGCAAAGCCCAAGCCACCACTGGTATCGATCCCCAAACAGATGAAATATCAACATTATTTCATCCTCGAAAACAAATTTGGTCAGAACATTTTCAGTGGATAGATGGCGGATTACGATTGATGGGGTTAACATCGGTGGGGCGTGCCACCGTTGTGCGGTTAAAAATAAATATGGATCGGGTGATCAATGCCCGTGCTTTTTGGATAGCAATTGGTGTCCACCCACCAACACATTTAAATGATTAGGGAGAAAACACATGACTGATGATGGATTGACACGGGATGTGAGCGCTTGTGAGCGCTTAATTTTGTTGATTCGCTATGTTTATCATTTACATGAAAAAGGTGAACTGCCAGAAAAAAATGATCTGGTGCGCTGGGGGGATATTGACAAGCTCCGCGAACAATGTGATGTTCTGGCAGGGCAATATGAAGATATGCTCGCAACCGTGGAGCAATACCGCCCATAGTATTGGGTTACCAAATCTTTGATATACTTGACATATACTTGAGCAATCATTCAAGCATTTGCCATATCATTACGCTTAAGGCTTGTATGGATTGCCACTCTCAACAACCAATCAAACAGAAAGAGATTTGTGGTGGCTAACATCATCAATCCAAACGAGATCGGTACACCAAATCCACGGCATGGCGTGCGGGGCAGCAAACGCCATAACCCCGAAGGCAAGATCGGCCCCCGCCGCCCATCGTGGATTAAAGTCCGTGCCCCAACCGGTGAAACAGTTAATTTTGTGCGCGACCAAATGCGCAGTAAATCGTTGCATACAGTTTGCGAAGAAGCCCGTTGTCCTAACTTAGGCGAATGTTGGAGCGCTGGAACCGCGACATTTTTAATGCTGGGGGATACCTGTACGCGCTCTTGCGGATTTTGTGACATCAAAACAGGAATGCCTGCCCCACTCGATTGGGGGGAACCAATGCGGATCGCCCGTGCAGTAAAAGCCATGAATTTGCGCCATGTGGTGATCACCAGCGTTAACCGTGATGAACGCTTGGATGGCGGTGCACCGATTTTTGCAATGGTGATCGAAGCGATTCGTAGCATTCACAAAGGCTGTAGTATTGAAATTTTGATTCCAGATTTCAAAGGTGATCGGGATGCACTAGAAATCGTGATGCGTGCTCAACCTGAGATCCTGAATCATAATGTGGAAACTGTGCCGCGCTTGTTCAGCAAGGTACAACCCCAAGATGAATATGATTGGGCAATGACCACACTCCGCAACGCAAAAGAGCTTGATCCGCTCGTCTTAACCAAAAGCGGGATCATGTTAGGGCTAGGCGAAACATTTGATGAAGTGGTCGACGTGATGAAAGATTTGGTTGCGGTCGGGGTGGACATCCTCACCTTGGGGCAATATCTGCAACCAAGCCGCTTACATCTGCCCATTGACCGCTACTATACCCTTGAAGAATTTGAAGACCTAAAACGTATCGGTGAAGAACTTGGCTTTTTGTGGGTGGAGTCAGGGCCTTTGGTGCGCAGCAGCTACCATGCAGACCAGCAAGTCCGCACCCTCTCACAATTAAATCACTTCCACCTGCGTGATGAAGCCGTAGCCGAATAGCCAATCAGGATGGGGTGGTAACCCTGCCCCATCCCCCCCAATTATGTTAGAATGCCCCTCGCGTTAATCGCCAAAAACAGTAAAGGAAAACCGTGCGACGGTGGATTATGTTTGCGCTGGGCATTGTTGTCAGCGCGATTTTTGCGTGGATAGGATTCCGAGGGCTAGACTTTGCCGCATTGTTCGAGATTATTGGGAACATTGCGTGGGGCTGGTTACCTGTTGCTGTTGTTGTTTACTTTGTCGCCGTGTACATCCTCACATGGCGCTGGGGATACCTTCTTGAGCCAATTAAACCAGTCCATGCCAACACGTTATACCCTATTGTGTTGATCGGATACATGGGCAATAACATCTATCCTGCGCGGATTGGTGAATTTATTCGGGCGTATGTCCTCAAACGCAATGAACAAATCGAATATGCACCGAGTTTAGCGATCATTTTAGTTGAACGGATTTTTGATGGCTTGGTGATGCTCACCTTTATTTTGGTAGCGTTGCTGTTTGTGGACTTTGAAGAACCCGTTCTGAATGATTTGATTACCTTCACAACCCCCTTATTTTTTGGTGCATTAATTATCTTTACGGGTTTTGCATTGCGCCCTGAACTTGCCCGCCGTGTATATACCACCATCATTCAGACCGTATTACCCCAAGGGTTGCAACCCAAAATCCTAGAAATTGCGGAACGCTTTATGGGGGGCTTGGTGGCCTTACGGGATGCGCGATTGCTAGCATTAACATGGGGTTCATCCTTTGCCAGTTGGACAGTGGAAGCCAGCACCTATTGGATCGTGTTACAGGCGTTTGATTTCACGGTCAGTTTTTGGGTGTTGATGCTGGTCATGGGGTTGGCTAACCTCACCACGATATTACCCTCAACCCCCGGCTATGTGGGCACATTTCACGGGGTGATGGTCTTAACGCTTGAGGCATTTTCGGTAGACGGTGAAAACGCTGGTGCATACGCAATTGTGATGCACATGGTGTTATGGTTACCGATTACAATAGCTGGTGCAGTGATGCTAGGGCGGCAAGGACTCGGTTGGCGTGACCTTAACACTGCCGCCGAAATAGAAGAACAGGTAGCAACTTAAATTATGGCACATATCGGGATTATCGGCGCGGGTGTCGCAGGACTATCAGCAGCATGGGAACTCATCCAACAAGGACATCAAGTTACCATTTATGAGGCTGGCGCAGAAATTGGCGGGCTGGCTGCTGGATTCAAAGATACCGGTTGGGACTATACCCTTGAAAAATTCTATCACCATTGGTTTGAATCTGATGCAGATCTGTTACGCCTTGCCGATGAAGTTGGGATTCGGGATAAGATTGTTTTCCCACGCCCCAAAACATCCTTTTGGGAAAATGGCAAGCATTATCAACTCGATAGCCCGATTAGTGCGTTGCTTACACCATTGATGAATCCAATTGAAAAAATCCGTTTTGGATTTGTGACGCTCTATTTACGGTTCACCAAAAACTGGCAATGGCTGGAACAATCCACGGCGGATGAGTGGCTACAACGCTATTATGGCAAAACCCTATATGAAAAAATGTGGCGTCCGCTGCTGATTGGCAAATTTAGCCATTTGTATAATGAGGTTAACATGGCGTGGATGTGGGCGCGCTTACATTCGCGTACCACACGACTTGGCACGTATAAAGGCGGGTTCCAACAATTTCTGGAAGACATCGCCGCTAAGCTAAAAGCAAAAGGCGTGACGATTCACCTTAATTGCCCTGTAGAAAATATTGACCGTCAAGCTGATGGCACCGTGCAACTCCGCACAAAAGATGATATACAATCCTATGCGGCGGTGATCAGCACCACATCGCCCCGCTTGTTACTCAAACTTGCGCCCCAAATTGAGGGAGCCTATGCAAAAAAAGTTAAGGCACTTCGCAGTATGGGCGCGGTGGTGATTATTGTCTCGCTCAAACAGCAACTCATGACCGATAATACCTATTGGTTGAGCCTACCAGCAAAAACACCTGACAAACATAAAAATCCGTTCCCATTTTTGGCGTTAGTAGAACACACCAACTATGTCGATAAAAAACACTTTGCCAATCAACATATTGTTTATGCAGGGGATTATGTCGAAGCGGATCACGAATACTTCCAACTCAGTGATGATGAGCTGGCCGATCGGTTTTTAGCAACCTTCCAACGGGTGAACCCAAACTTTTCCAAGGATTGGATCATCAACCAGTGGGTGTTCCGTGCGCCATATGCACAACCCTTGCCTACGATCAAACATTCTGGCAACATCCCGGCGTTACGAACTTCTATCCAAGGTATTTATTGGGCAAGCATGAGCCAAGTATACCCTTGGGATCGGGGCACAAATTATGCAGTTGAAATTGGGCGGCGGGTTGCCCGTGAAGTTATGGAGGACTTAGCCTAATGCGTTTTTGGATTATTAGCCTTGCCCTCATGGTGCTCCTTATGGGGTGTAATATCAATGATGGTGATAGTACGGTCAGTAACATTACCTTAGAGCCATCACAAATTGCCGCCAATAATTTTGAGCCCAATCCCCCAACAGCAGTTCCGCCGACAGCCGAACCAGTGGTGATTGGTAACATCGTCAGTAACGCGGCTCCTGTCGAAGAAACGCCCCAAGAGGACAGCACAGATGCAGTTGCCACTGAACAACCATCTGATGCTTCTACCCAAGCCACTGAAGCACCCACTGAGCAAACTGCCCCCCCCGTTGCTGAACAGACTGAAGCACCAGTCGAAGATACGGCTCAAACAGACGCTGAAGCCCCAACGGAAGTAGAATCACCTGCTGAGCCGGTGATATTACCAACATCAAATAGTCCAGACATCCAAGCCTTAACCGACAATCCGACCTTACTATTGACGGTGAATATGGATGCTGAGTGCTTTTTAACAGGGGAACCCATTCCGTTTGAATTAGTAATCACAAACTTAGACCCGAATCCTATTTATTTTTACGAAAAAGGACAATGGAAACTCAGTATCAACAATAGCCCTGTTGGGCCTGATATTGTTTCACGTGAACCACAACTGACTGAAGAATTTATAGAACTCGCAGCGAATGCCACCTATGCCCGTGCTGAAGAAGACATTAGCTCATGGGTATTATCATTGGGGCCTGGGTTCATTAGCTTTGCTTCGGAAACAGGATTAGGGTTAGCCCCTAATGAATACTGGGTCACTTTCCTTTATACCAACGATAAAGATGGCTTAACGGAACAATTTGGTGGCACCTTCTTAATTGACCGCGCCGCGTGGCGTGGCACCACTGTTGCAACCGAAAAACGCTTCCGTGTTGTGGAAGATTTAGCAAACTGTCAAGGAGAATAATCAAATGCAAAACATTACCGTAATTGGTGTTGGGTATGTTGGGCTCGTAACTGGAACGGCGTTTTCTGATCTAGGAAACAAGGTCACGGCACTCGACATTAACGAAACCCGTGTTGAAAACTTGAAAAAAGGCATCCTGCCGATCTATGAACCCGGCCTCAAAGAAGTGGTTGACCGTAATATTGACGCCGGTCGCTTAAACTTCACCACAGATTATGATGAAGCACTCAAAGATGCTGAATTTGTCTTTATCTGCGTGGGAACACCACAAGGGGTAGATGGTGAGGCAGACCTACAATATGTTCGTGCAGCAGCGGAAAGCATCGCTAAGGCCATGACAGCGCCATTGATCCTCATCAACAAATCAACGGTTCCTGTCGGAACAGGGGATTGGGTATCCGACATTGTACGCGAAACCCAACCCACCCCCATCGACTTCTCGGTGGTGAGCTGTCCCGAATTCTTGCGCGAAGGCTCCGCAGTGAAAGATTTCTTTAACCCAGAACGCATTGTGTTAGGGTCTACGGAACGCGCCGCCGCTGACAAAGTTGCTCAATTACACTTGCCATTGCGTGCGCCAATTATTGTGACTGACCTGCGCACGGCTGAAATGATCAAATATGCCTCAAACGCATTTTTGGCAACCAAAATCAGTTTTATTAATGAAATTGCGAATATCTGCGAAGCCCTTGGCGCAGATGTGAAAGAAGTCGCCACTGGCATGGGGTACGATACCCGCATTGGCAATCGCTTTTTAGAAGCCGGCGTGGGCTATGGTGGCTCTTGCTTCCCTAAAGATGTGCAAGCCTTAGCCTACATGGCACAAGTTCATGGCAAACACCCACAACTCTTGCAAGCTGTGATGGACATCAACCAATTCCAACGGAAACACATTGTCCTTAAATTGGAAGAAATCTGGGGGAGTGTCAAAGGCAAAAAAGTAGGGTTGTTAGGCTTGGCATTTAAAGAAAATACCGACGACATGCGCGAATCCCCCTCGATTACCATTGGCGATTACCTCAACGGGCGCGGTGCTGATGTAATTGGCTATGACCCTGTTGCGATGAAAGAAGCCGAACACATGATGCCTTACCTCACGTTTGCTGAAAACGCCTATGATTTGGCAGACGGTGCAGACGCCATCATTGTGATGACGCCTTGGAACGAGTTTAAAAACCTTGATATGGAAAAACTCAAAGCAACGATGAATGAACCCATCATGATCGATGGTCGTAACTTGTATGATCCTGAAGAAATGCGCGCCCTGGGCTTTACCTATCGTGGCGTGGGTCGGGGTTATGAATCTGAAAATGCACCGAATAGCTAACAATTAGCCCCATCACATCAACGGAATCATAGCAAAACACTATGGTTCCGTTAAAAACGTCTTATAAATCTTCTTATATTGCCCGTGTAGCGGGCTTTTTTGTTAAGATTAATTTTGGTCTATGGATATGAAATGGAGTAACAACCGTTATGGTTTCTCGGCATGTATTGGATAATGGGCTGGTGGTCTTACTGAAAGAGTCCCACAGTGCGCCCTTAATTAGCAGTTGGGTGTTTTACCGTGTAGGGAGCCGCAATGAGCGCACCGGCCAAACGGGTATTTCTCATTGGGTGGAACACATGATGTTCAAAGGGACAGAAGAATTCCCGGCGGGTGCGCTCGATAAAGAGGTGGAACGCAATGGCGGCATCTGGAATGCGCAAACGTCATTTGACTACACCGCCTATTTTGAAACCCTGCCCGCTGATCGAATTGACTTAGCCCTGCGTGCTGAATCTGATCGCATGATGAATGCCATTTTTGACCCTGAAGAAACTGAATCTGAGCGCACCGTGATTATTTCTGAACGCCAAGGATCAGAAAATAGCCCCATGTTTTGGCTGAATGAGTCAGTGCAAGCGACCGCTTTTCGTGTGCATCCTTATCATCACCCAATTATTGGTGATATGGTCGATCTGGAAAATATGACCCGTGACGAGCTCTTTGAACATTACAAAACCTTTTATTCACCGAATAATGCCATTGTGGTCGCTGTTGGTGATTTTGACACCGATGAGATGCTGGAAAAAATTAAATCCTATTATGGGGATTTACCTACCAGCGACTTACCACGCGATTTTGTGCGCACCGAACCAGAACAAAACGGCGAACGGCGTGTCAATGTAGAGCGCCCCGGCAATGTGGCCTTCTTAGAAGTCATGTATCACGCGCCCGCCGTAATGAACCCTGACTGGTTTGCCTTAGCCGCCTTGGATAGCATCCTAGGCGGGCCCAGTGGCCCCGGCGGCGGTAATATCGATAACAAAACCTCGCGGTTGTATAGCTTGGTTGAGTCTGGTGTCGCGGTTCAAATCGGTAGCCATCTTTACATGAGCAAAGATCCATTTGCATATACAATTACCGTCGTATTGCGCCAAGACAAAACGCTAGATGATGCTGAAACCGCCTTAGATGAATTAATTGATGGCGTATTAACCGATAATCCAATTACACAAGCTGAACTCGACAAAGCAAAAAAACAAGCCCGTGCTGCCTATGCCTACGCTACTGAAAACGCCACAGGGCAAGCCCGCTGGTTAGGGTATGCTGAGATGTTAGGCGACTACACCCTATTTACCAATTATGTCGAAAAACTTGAGGCCGTGACGCTCGAAGATGTCAACGCTGCCGCCCAACAATATTTGAATCGTCGCAATCGTACCGTCGGTCGCTTTATTCCACAGGAGCTAGCCCATGCCTAACGCCATTCCCAATTCTGAAAACATCACCCGCAAAGTACTAGACAATGGTATTGTGGTACTGGTTCGAGAAAACCATGATGTGCAGTCCGTGGTTGTGAATGGGGCATTTGCCGCCGGCAGCACCTTTGAGCCAGAAGGCAAACATGGCGTTGCAGCGATCACGGCAGAAGCCTTGCTACGCGGCACACAAACCCATGATTTCGCAAATTTGCATGAAACGCTAGAAAGCTCAGGTATCAGCCTTGATTTTAGCGGCGGGCGCTTCATGACTTCCTTTAATGGCAAATCGCTAGCCGAAGATATGCCGTTATTGGTGCAACTCATTGGCGATGCCTTACGGAACCCAACCTTCCCAGACACCCACATTGATCTGATCAAAGGCGAATTGATCACAGGGTTAAGCTATAACCAGCAAAACACACGCTATGTGGCAGCGGAGCGCTTCCGCCAATTGGCCTATCCTGAATCCCATGTGTATCATCGTAGCCCAAGTGGCACAATCGAGAGTGTCCAAGCGCTGACACGTGATGATGTAGTCACCTTTCACCAACAACAATATGGTGTCGGGCAAATGATTATTGCCATTGTGGGCGCGATTGATACCCAAGCCGCCGTTGACGCGATTCAAACCCAATTAGGGGATTGGCAAAACCCAACCCAACAAAGCGATTTTACCCAACCAGCAATTGCACCCTTAACCGATATTCAATTTGAAATGGCGGACTTAGCAGGCAAAACCCAAAGTGATCTTATTTTGGGTGTCGTAGGGCCTTCTCGCACAGATACCAATTACCAAGCCGCTCGCATGGCAAATAATATACTGGGTGTATTTGGCATGATGGGGCGCTTGGGGAAATCCGTTCGGGAGGATAAAGGTTTAGCCTACTACAGCTCAAGTAGCCTTGAAGGCGGGCTTTCGAACGGCGCATGGCGGGTTAGCGCTGGTGTCAATCCGCAAAATCTTAAACTAGCCGTGGATAGCATCCGCCTAGAAATTGACAACATGGTTGAAGCACAGATCAGCGCTGAGGATCTGGCGGATAACAAAGCCAACTTTACGGGGCGGCTACCACTTTTGTTAGAAACCAATGGCGGTGTTGCGAATCACCTGATCGCGATGGAGCGCTATGGCCTGGGCTTAGATTATCTGCAAAATTACACCCAGATGATCGATGCTATTACGATTGCCGATGTGCAAAGCGCTATGCAAACCTATTGGGGGAGCGGCAACTTCTCCTTAGCGGTGGCTGGCCCTGCTATTGATGAAAGTATCCTCTAAGCAATGGCAATATTAAGAACCGGCGTAGACATGATCGCCACTGAGCGATTGGTTCGCGCCGCCAAACGACACGGTGACCGATTTTACCGTCGGTTTTTCACCCCGCGTGAACGTGACTACTGTCAGGATGATCCCCATCGCCTAGCGGCGCGCTTTGCCGCTAAAGAAGCAGTTGGCAAAGCATTCGGCACAGGGATCGGGGATATTCGCTGGGTAGAAATTGAAATTTTACATGACGCGCGTGGCCGCCCTGAGCTACACCTACATGGTGACGCTGCCAAACTTGCTGAATCTATGGGGTTAACTTTATGGGATGTTTCATTAAGCCACACCAATGATCATGCAATTGCAGTGGTTGTTGCTATGGGGAATTGATACGCTCTAATAAATCGTTCACATAAAAGGACTATCAAATAGCACTGTTTATGTTATGACTTGGCTCGGCAAAGGTCAGCAAAATGTGCTATGATTTTGCGTAATATGACACAAATTCTTTTAATCAGACATGCAGTAAATGATTGGGTCAAAACGGGCAAACTTGCAGGCTGGACACCAGAAGTTCACCTGAATGATCTAGGGAACGCACAAGCCGCCGCTTTGGGGGAGCGATTATCCAAAGTAAAGCTCCATGCTATCTATAGCAGCCCCTTAGAACGTACCGTTGAAACCGCCGACGCAATTGCACAGCACCACCCCAAACTTACCTTACAAACATGGGATGCCATTGGCGAAGTTGGGTATGGCCAATGGCAAGGCAAAAAGCTTAGCCGCCTCCGTAAAAACAAATTGTGGGCAAACGTGGTAAATTATCCCACACGGGTACAGTTCCCTGAGGGCGAAACGATGCGCGGCGCACAAGCGCGGGCGGTTGACGCCCTCGAAACCCTGCAAAAACGCCATCCCCGCCAAACTGTGGTGGTGGTTTCACACAGTGACCTCATCAAAATGATGGTGGCACATTACTTAGGTGTTCATTTGGACTTGTTCCAACGCATTGTGATATCACCAGCGTCCATTACGACGATCCACTTAGGATCAGGAATGCCCTTCATCCAATGTGTGAATGACACCAGCCATAATCCGACCGAAGAAACGAAAAAAGATTAACCTATGTCTTCAGAAGTAGAAATTGAATTAAACCCGATAGATTTCATCACCGCTGGAACCGTTGGCCCCAAAGGCAAGCGGGTGTTCCACTTGCAAGCAGGATCAGGTGATCGCTTGATCTCACTGATTATGGAAAAAGAACAAACCCGTGCCTTAGGGGAAGCCGTGACAGAATTGCTCGAGGATCTTAATGATCGTTACCCGGATACATCTGAGGGCATTGTGAACCTCGCAAACTTTAACATGAACTTGCGAGATCCACTCGAACCCTTATTTCGGGTGGCACAAATCGGTTTGGGATATGATGAGGTATCCAACCAAGTTGTATTGGTCGGGCAAGAATTCTTGCGCCAAACAGTAGAAGATGATGACGATGCTGCTATTGGTAACCTTGGCACCGATGATGGTGAGGAGAACCCTCAGCCCCGCGTTGTCCGGTTTTGGGGTAGCCGTGAACAGTTCCGCGCCTTGAGTCAATATACGGCACAACTAGTAAACAAAGGCCGTGCTGACCCAAAGAAAAATGGCCGCTTAATTTATTATTGGACATAACCTCATGGATACAAACACCCTGCCGCCCTTACCCAATCCACCCACCGATGATACCGCTGTGCAACGGGCTATTACCTTGCTTACAGACGGAAAACTAGCAGAAACTAAAGGGCGGTTGCGGTGGAGTTCCAATTACACATTTTTGGTGTCTATTTGTGACAGTGAATACCAAACCGTTGCTGTTTATAAACCCCAAAAGGGTGAACGCCCCTTGTGGGACTTTCCCGATGGCACCTTATGCTATCGGGAACAAACCGCTTATTGGCTGTCAGAAGCATTAGGATGGCGGATTGTCCCCCCGACAGTATTACGTGAGGGGGAACACGGGCTAGGTAGCTTTCAACTGTTTATAGAGCATGATCCGGAAGTCAATTACTTTAGTTTGGATGATAGCTACCGTGACCAGCTAAAAAAAATAGCGATCTTTGATTTCATCGCTAATAATGCTGATCGCAAAGGTGGTCATATCCTCGTTGATAAACACGATAAATTATGGGGCATTGATCATGGGATTTGTTATCATCGTGCCCCCAAACTACGCACGGTTATTTGGGACTTCATCAATGAACCGATTGAAGACAACATCCTCAGCGCTGTAGCAGGCATCCACACGCGACTGTCAGATATTGAAAGCCCACTCTACCAACAGTTTCGCACGGGGTTGGATGAACGAGAGGTTGACATGTGCCTTAAACGCACACAAACCCTATTACAACTTAAGAAATTTCCTGAACCCCGTCATGGCCCTAATTATCCTTGGCCACCTGTTTAGATTCCGTTATGATTTCGTCATAAAACTGTACTGAAAGTATTAAATACTTTTGTAATAAAGCCGTATAGATTATAGTAAGAAAATACATACACGCATAGAAAGGGGCATTCATGGCTACACGTCGATTCGATGATGATGGCAATCCTATACCAGACTCACCATTACAAACACCATCAGCATCACCCTTCACCACCCCACCGTCCATGTCTCCACCACCAGTGGCACCCAAACCGCCTCCCATGCCTTCAACACCACCGGTTGAACAATCCAGTACAAAACCACGCCGTAACAATACGGTGTCACATATGCCTCGTACCCTCACTCAGGTGATGAATGAAGCGAATGAAATGGTATTGCGCGGGGACTTAACTGAATTTGTACCTGTGCCAACAGGGTTTGATCCACTCGATGGGTTAATTGGTGGCGGGTTACGCAAAACAGAATTGATATTGCTTGGTGGCGCCCAAGGCGTTGGCAAAACCATCGCTGCGTTACAGATGGCACGCAATATTGCAGTACGTCCTGATCATTATGCGTTCTACCTATCCTATGAACATACAGAATCACATTTGATGAATCGGTTATTGTGTTTGGAGAGTATTAATCCACCGCAAACGAACATCAGTGAGGGATTGCGACTCAAAGACTTGTATGATGTCATCTTGTCAGAACGGGCTAAAAACACGCTTTCTGGGGCAGGGAATGTCAATTTACAAACGATTTTACGCAACAATGAAATGACATCAGGGGCACTTGCCCGTATGGGGCGCTATGCTGATCGCTTGATTTTAGTTAAAGCCAGCCCTGCCGTAACCACTCTACGTGCCATTCGAGAAATGACATCACGATTGGTGGATGCAACCAAAGGCAATGTCACCGTTTTTGTAGACTATTTGCAAAAAGTAGCAATCCATCCCGAAAAAGCCAATGATGAAGCCGAAAAAGTAACCATCGTGGTAGAAGGCTTAAAAGATATGGCACTCTCTTTGGGGGTTCCTGTGTTGTCCATTGTGGCTGCGGATCGGGATGGCTTACAGTCCAATCGCATTCACCTATATCATATGCGGGGCAGTTCAGCACTGGATTATGAATGTGACATCGCGCTCATGCTCAACAATAAATATTCGATTATGTCTAAAGAGGCATTATCATTTAACCCCTACCAAGCACGGCAATTCCGTGAATGGGTGGTGTTAACGATTGAAAAGAATCGTGCTGGACGCGCCTTCCAAGATATGGAATTTAGGCTTCATGCCCCCCACTTTGCATTTGATCCACGTGGGCAGCGCGTTCAGCAACAGTTGATTGATGACAAACTTGTTGAAAGCTAAATAACCTGAATTTCGTTTAAGAAATAATAAAACACACTAACCCCCGTATAGGGGCAAACCTGTGTGTTTGCCCGCTGTTTTGGACGGAGACATAGCTCCGTCCCTACAGATGAAGGTTTAGTGGGAACAAAATCTCTTATACAAAACTGAGGTTAATTATCGCCGATAGGCATCCAAAACCTTAAAGACAGCAGTCACCACATCTTGCCGATCTTGCTCTGTCATATCAGGGAAGATTGGCAAGGTGATCAAGCGGTTATAGGCATCTTCGGTAACGGGACAAATCCCTTTTTGGTAACCTAACGCTTGATAGTATGGATGCCAATATACCGGAATGTAATGTACATTCACCCCTAACCCTTCAGCCCGCAGCGCTTCAAATACTTGACGCCGATCAACTGTTAAGGCATCCAAATTTAACAAAATTGGATACAAGTGATAGGCGTGGGATACCTCATCACTAACCGTAGGAACAGTTAATAGAGCGGAACCCGAAAATTGTTGATCATAAAATGCAGCAATTGCTTGGCGCTTGGTGATGAAATCTGGCAATCGTTGGAGTTGTTGCACACCTAACACACATTGAAAATCGGTAATGCGATAGTTATAGCCCAAAACTTGCATCTCATAAAACCATGACCCGGTTTGTTCCCGTTGATGATGGTCTGTTGTGATCCCATGATTGCGAAAATGGCGCATGGCTTGCGCCCAATCAGGGTTATGAGTGGTAATGGCGCCACCTTCGCCAGTGGTGATGTGCTTTACAGGATGAAAACTAAAGGTGTTGAGATCCGCTAGTTGCCCAACCGAAGTTCCTTTGTAGCTCCCACCAATTGCATGGCACGCATCATCCACCAAGACCAAATCATGAGCATCTGCGATCTGGCGTAAAGCGTCATAATCGGCAGGATGCCCCGCATAATCAACCGCAACAATCGCTTTTGTTTGGGGGGTAATCGCTTTTTCTACCGCCGCCGGATCGAGTAATAAGGTATGTGGATCAACATCAGCAAAAACAGGTGTGCCACCTTGATACAAAACCCCATTGGCACTTGCAGCAAACGTCAATGGGGTCACAATAACCTCATCACCTTGTGTAATGCCAATCGCTGTCATCACTGTATGAAGCGCCGCCGTACCAGAACTAACCGCGACCGCATGGGGTGCCCCAGTTAGTTCGGCGAGAGCCGCTTCAAAAGTGGCAACGTTGGGGCCAGTTGTCAACCAGTCAGACTGAAGCACCTCAACAACAGCTTGTATATCCGCATCGGTAATCGATTGCCGCCCATAGGGCAAGCGCTGTGAACGGACAGGGGTTCCCCCATCAATGGCTAACGGCATGGTTTATTCCCCTGCCATTTTGCGCAATGCATCAATATCAAGCCATTCAGGATTATTTTTGCTCGTGTAGCTATAGTCATCCTCAAGCACGGTGGCTTCAGGATACCAATCTTCTGACCACCACTCATGTTCTGCTTTGACCACAAAGCGATCCCCAACATCCAGTGTATGGCGTGCTTCATCTTCAGAGATCAATACTTCGTGCAGTTTTTCGCCTGACCGAATACCGGTATAAGAAATATCCGCTTCAGGGGCGATGGCTTTGGCTAAATCCATAATATTCATGCTGGGGATTTTGGGGACAAAGACCTCGCCACCATACATCATTTCAATGGATGAGGTGACAAATTCAACGCCTTGATCCAGCGTGATCCAAAAACGTGTCATATCTTGATGCGTAATGGTCACTTGCCCAGTTTCGCGTTGTTTTTTAAACAACGGAATCACACTACCCCGACTCCCAATCACATTCCCATACCGAACATTGGAAAATTGTGTACCATCCGCACGGCTATAGGCGTTGGCATGAACAAATAATTTCTCAGCGCATAACTTGGTTGCCCCATATAAGTTAATGGGATTTACAGCTTTGTCTGTACTAAGCGCTAAAACCTTTTGCACACCACGATCCAGTGCCGCATCAATAATATTACGTGCCCCCATCACATTGGTCATAATCGCTTCAATCGGGTTATACTCACAGGCAGGGACTTGCTTAAGCGCTGCGGCATGAACGACAATATCGACACCATCAAATGCACGATCTAAACGGTCTTTATCACGCACATCACCAATGAAGTAGCGCATTGTATCATGGTTAATTTGTTGGCGCATTTCGTGCTGTTTTAGCTCATCACGGCTAAAGACAATAATCCGACGGGGGTGTTTTTCAGCTAAGAGTTTGGCAACAAATTTTTTACCAAACGATCCAGTACCACCCGTAACAAGAACTGATTTTGTTGACCAATCCATAGGTATCTTTCACAATATATTCATCGAGTCTTAACGAGAGGATTATACCATCACTTACGATTATCAAATCCTTGGTAAAGGTTCTGTAACCTTACAATGGCAACCAAACCCGCTGACGATGTCAGCATCTTTAAACGCCTTAGCCGAGCAATTATGGCAAAATCGCCCATCAGGTGTCTTTAACGGTAGCTTGTTGGCATATGTCAGCCATACGCTTACAGCAGAGGGCATCATTTTACAGGGCGCATTCACGGAGTATAAATTTTATTATGCACAAAAAAATAGTGTCCAGCATTTTGGTGTTGCATCCATTGGGGTAAGTGGCGTCATTATATGTGACGATCACTTCATCATTGCACGCCGCAGCCCAACCGTAACGGGCTACGCGGGCTGGTTGGAACTTGTGCCTTCAGGCAGTATTGATCGAGAAATGGCTTTAGATAATGGCACGGTCAATTTTACGCAAAAACTGCGAGAAGAATTTACCGAGGAAACTGGGGTATCTGCTGACCATATCCAATCCGTAACACCGATTGGCGTCATCCACGATCCACAAGATCCAGCTTATGATGCGGTGTGTGCCATCCATGTGACAGTGAACCACCAAACGCTGATAGATAGCCTTACTAAATCTGATGAGTATACAGACCCACTCGCTATTCCAAAATCACAAGCACTCGCGTGGTCAAAAGCCCATCGTCACGAACTCTTACCAACATCTCGTGCCATTATTGAAGCATTTTCTGATACAACTTAAACTTGAGCTTTGTTGGATTCACCCGTATTGTTGAGATAGACTCATGAAAACACTATTGATATTGCTCACCGTGATGTTTTGCGCCGCGTGTGGGGGCAACGCCCAACCCATTATTACCACCCCGTTGCCTAGCCCCACACCGAATGTTGCCCCCAGCAACACGCCCACCCTAACGCCCACTATCGAGGTTTTACCGACGGTAACGCTTGCCCCCACAGATACACTAGAACCTGTGGCAGATGTAGCCGCCGTGAATGTAACACCCACAAGTCCATTACAGCCCACGTTTACCCAAGCACCAGCCACCCAAACAGCCACTTTTTCGGCACAAAATGCGGGGATCGACGTGGAATATTTCATCACAAATGCCGATAACTTTGTAGCGGGGGACACCATCACCCTGTTCTGGCGGGTGAATGGGGTAGCAAGGGTTCGTTTGTTTCGGCTTGACCCCGAAGGTAATCGCTTACAAGTCTGGAATTTAAATTCTGAAGGGCGCTTAACGCTCAGCACCGACCCCGAAACCGAGGCCAATGGCGCACGTTTTTTATTAGAAGCTGAAGCCAATGGCATTACCTTAGAAGAATCCCTAACCGTTGAAACAAGTGGTTGTAGTGTTGGGTGGTTCTTTGCCCCCCCACCCGCCGGATGCCCCAATGGGATTGCACAACCAACCGTTCAGGTTAGCCAGAATTTTGAAAATGGGATTATGATCTGGGTAGAACTTTCTCAGACCATTTACGTACTTTATAGTGATGGCACATGGGATGTTTATGACGACACCTTTGAAGCAGGCATTAACCCTGAACGAGATGATAGCCTGAGCCCCCCACCAGAGCAGTTACAACCCGTCCGTGGGTTTGGGTTAGTCTGGCGAGAGAATACCACTGTGCGAGACCAATTGGGGTGGGCAACCACACCTGAAGTTGGCTATGATGGCATTGTCCAAACCACGGGGGTTGATGCTGCCTTAGCGCTCTACTTACGCGGGCAAAGTGGTGAAATTTTGCGACTTGCCCCTGAGCTATGGGAAATTATCACAGCATCACCTGAGCCAACCCCAACCCCCGAAAGCACCGCCGAAGCGACAGAAGAAAGTTAACAACGCTATGTTTGATGAAATTACCACCCAGAGCGCGGAATACACCGCCCCACCAGCCCCGCGCAAAGATGCCACATCGGCTGAAATTGAACGATTAGAGGCCGCGGTTAGTACCGTTTTGGAAATCGACAAACGCATTATTCAGATGGGTGAACAAGCAGCCGTCCAATTTACCGGCACTTTAAAATTGGAGGATGCCGAAGCCGCTTATGACATCTTGGATGCTGAGCTCGATAAACTGAATTATTATGCTTATTTCTTGCTCGATGACGAAGATCAACATGTTATACAGATTATTCGAGGGCGCATCCAAGACCCACCAGAGCGTCCTTGGGAAGTGAATCTGGTGTTATTCATTCTCACATTGCTGAGTATGATGTTGTTCGGGGTTACGATTGAAGGGGTTCCCATTTCAGAAGAGCTACTTACCCAAGCCCGTTTGCTAGAAGGGGCACCCTATGCGTTTGGACTAATGCTGATTTTAGGTGCACATGAACTAGGTCATTATTTCGCAGCACAATATCATCGTGTAAAAGGGGTAACACTCCCTTATTTTATCCCTATGCCCATTGGGTTAGGGACGTTAGGCGCATTCATTCAACTGCGCACCCCCATTCGTAACCGCAATCAGTTATTTGACATTGGGGTTGCAGGCCCCTTAGCCGGACTGGTATTTGCCATCCCTGTGTTATTGGTCGGGGTCGCCACGGCTGATGTGATCGCGTTACCGAATTCGCTAGAAGATTGTGAAGACCCTGATAATTGTAGTTACTTGTTAGAGGGCAATTCCTTGGTTTATGCTGCCACCAAATATGTGGTGCATGGTGAATTTTTGCCGAGTGATGAACGAGACATCAATCTCAACCAACTAGCCTTTGCCGGCTGGACGGGCTTATTGGTCACCAGCTTAAACTTGATTCCGGTTGGGCAACTAGACGGTGGTCATATTCTGTATACGCTGTTTGGCCGCCGTGCAAAAGACCTGTATTATCCTGTCTTGTTTGGTTTGCTACTGTTAACTGTGTTTGTCAACAGCAATTGGTTTTTGTGGATGTTCTTGCTACTGATTTTTGGTCGCATTCATGCCACACCCCTCAACGACATTACTCCCCTTTCATCGCGTCGCCGCTTGGTGGGGTACTTTGCAATTGTCATCTTGATCCTCATTTTCATTCCTAGTCCCTTTACAGTGGTTACGGTAACTTAACACGCTATGGCAAAAACAAGAGCAAAAACCCGTCAAGCATCCAGACTCACTAGGGGACGGATTCTCCGTCGCTTAGTTTTGGGACTCTTGATCTTGGGCAGCATTATTGCATTAGGGCAACCTGCCGTAACAGAGCAAATCATCGGACGACTGCAAACCCGCTTAGAACCCGAAGAACAAAAAAATCATGGCGGCATCACCAACGGTCAAGCCGATTTATCCCAAGTGTTTACCCCCGAAGTCCTCTTTTGGGAAGATAACCTGATTCGGTGGGGCGCAGAACGAAGCGTTAACCCCAATTTATTAGCAACGATTATGCAAATCGAATCGTGTGGGCATCCATATGTATCGTCAGTGGCTGGCGCACAAGGATTATTCCAAGTGATGCCCTTACACTTTGATAATGGTGAAAATCAAATTAACCCTGAAACGAATGCTCAAAATGGCATCGATCATCTAATTGATTGTTTGGTATGGTCAGATTATGATGTCGGGGTTAGCTTAGGATGTTATAACGCAGGGCCAAGTGTCATTGGCTTACCGTTTGATCGCTGGTTTAACGAAACCCAAAATTATTATCGTTGGGGAACTGGCATCTTTCAGGAAGCTATTGCTGGCGAAAATAGTAGCAATACGCTCCAACAATGGCTAGCAGCGGGGGGCTCACGCCTGTGTCAAGATGCCCGATACACACAAGATGTGATTATGCCAGATGTTTCTTCAGGTGTCAGTGAACCGTAGGTGGAACTTGTTAACCGTAGGTGGACGCTATTTTAGCTCCTTCGTTATAATGCCATTCAGGAATACACCAAGGAGACTCATGGTATGAAACCCCATGCTCTTATCACAGGTGGCGCTGGTTTTATTGGTAGCCATCTAACGGATACATTATTGACAAAAGGTTATCAGGTCACGGTTTTAGATAACCTGTCAACAGGTCGATGGGAAAATATCGCCCAACATCATCAACATCCAGATTTCAATGTCGCCATTGAAGACATTCGTAATGAAATGGTGGTTGATCGGTTGGTCAGCGAATGCGATGTAGTCTACCATCTGGCAGCGGCTGTGGGGGTCAAACTCATTGTTGAGCGTCCGATTGATACCATAGAGACGAATATTGATGGAACTGCCGTGATTTTGCAAACCGCCCGTCGCTACCGTAAACGGGTATTGATTGCCTCCACGTCTGAAGTATACGGAAAATCAAGCAAGGTTCCCTTTAGCGAATCTGATGATGGGGTGTATGGTGCAACGACAAAAAGCCGTTGGAGCTACGCCGTCACCAAAGCGCTTGATGAGTTTTTAGCCTTAGCCTACTATGAATCAGCTAACTTACCAGTGACCGTTTTCCGTTTGTTTAACACCGTGGGCCCCCGCCAATTGGGGACTTATGGCATGGTAGTGCCACGCTTTTTGCGGGCTGCACTAAATCATGACCCTATCCAAGTATATGATGATGGTTTACAAAGTCGGTGTTTTGGAAATGTATTTGATGTCGTGAACGCCATTGTGGGGTTAGCGGAATCTGACCAAACACTGGGGCAGGTTTATAATATTGGTAGCCATGAGGAAATCACCATCTTAGAATTGGCAAAACAAATTCAAGCAGTCACCCAAAGCCAGTCGGAAATTGTCCATATTCCTTATGCACAAGCCTACAATAAACAAGGGTATGAGGACATGCGCCGCCGCATCCCAGATACGACAAAAATCAAGGACGCCATTGGGTGGCAGGCAACAACCCCACTCAGCACAACGCTAGAGCAAATGATTACCTATTTTAAAGACGAAAACAAAAGCGAGTAAGTCAATGACAGCCCTACAAATGGATCATCAAGCGAAACTCTTAGAGAAATTAGAAGCCCGCACCGCAACCATCGGTATTGTGGGATTAGGGTATGTTGGATTGCCACTAGCTGTGGCCTTTGCAGAGGTCGGGTTTAAGGTGGTGGGGATTGACCTTTCAGAAGAAAAAGTGAATCTCCTGAATGATGGGACAAGCTATATTCCAGATATTCCAACCGACTCGGTTGCGCCATTGGTTGAGTCTGGCAAGCTCACAGCCTACACCACGTATGATGCCCTCAAAGAGGTGGATGTCATCAGTGTTTGTGTACCAACCCCCCTGCGCAAGACCAAAGATCCTGATATGACGTATGTGATCCAATCTACGGAAGCAATTGCAAAAATCCGCCATGAGGGAATGTTGGTTATATTAGAAAGCACAACCTACCCCGGCACAACCAAAGAAATCTTAGCTCCACGGTTAGAAGGTGATGGTTTAACGATTGGTGACAATCTATTTGTTGCCTTTTCGCCAGAACGCATTGACCCCGGTAACCAAGTGTATACAGTCCGCAACACCCCGAAGGTTGTGGGGGGCATCACCCCCGCGTGCCAAACTGTGGCGCAGGCTTATTACAGCACTATTATCGACACAGTGGTTACAGTGTCTTCCCCCACCGCCGCTGAGATGGTGAAGTTATTAGAAAATACCTTCCGCGCCGTGAATATTGGATTAGTCAATGAAATCGCGCTCATGTGTGACAAACTGGATGTGAATGTGTGGGAAGTGATTCAAGCCGCAGCTACCAAGCCTTTTGGCTTTATGCCATTTTACCCAGGCCCAGGGCTTGGTGGGCACTGTATTCCAGTCGACCCACATTACCTTAGCTGGAAGCTCAAAACGCTTAACTACACAGCTCGGTTTATTGAACTCGCTAGCGAAATCAATACAGAAATGCCACGTTATGTGCTCAATAAGATCGCTGATGCGCTTAATGACAAAGCGCTATCGGTGCGGAATGCGAATGTTGCGGTGTTAGGGGTTGCCTACAAACGTGATGTTGATGATGTACGCGAAAGCCCCGCCTTAGATGTCATTCAATTGTTGCTCGAAAAAGGCGCTAATGTAACGTACCATGATCCCCATGTCGCCAGCATCCGCTTGGAAGAAGGGCAGGTTATGACCACATCAGAGTACAGTGAAACATGGCTAAAAAATGCTGATTGTGTTGTGGTTATCACTAACCATAGCTTCTATGATTGGCAACATGTGCTTGACCACAGTCAACTCATCGTGGACACCCGTAATGCGACTGCCGAGTATGAAGGCAACGCCACCATTATTGGCTTGTAAGCACTAAAACAGATCCAATTGTTCTGGCAATTTATTGTATGGAAAGTGTGGATAGGTCAGACGGTGCATGTTTTTAAAGTCTTCTTCCATCACAAACCGCATGGCTGGATTATGATACACAATTTCAGGACGCATGAGGGGATACCACAAGTGCCCCTCTTGCTCATAAGCAATCCCATGAATTTGATAGGTGGGTTTATCTCCAAAATAGTGCCCCACCACTTGCTTACCAATTAATGCAATTAAATAAGGGGTTTGGATCGCGATCTGTTGTTTGAGGAAATTCGCGGCTTGTTTGGGCGTGCAGTCCGAATGTTTCATAAATGCCGTGATGAATAATCGCTCATATGGAATACCAGCCGTACTCAGTAAATCATCTAACACAGTTTCGACTTTAGGCGCAATCACATAGTCAGGATGCTCGTTACGATCCGCCACGATCAAAATTGTGGGTGCAATAAACCCCACCCCCATTAGCGGTGGGTTTGTGCTGCCAAAGGTTTGGGCTATTTGCTCACCCAAGGCACCTAATTTTTGGCGGCGATCTTCAGGTTTCATAGAGCATCCACTTCTCTATTTCATCACAGTTATAGAGGTTTTGTCGGGCAAAATCCTCGCGGCGTGTCGTTAACATAGCCCGAAAGCTAGTGTCAAATGGTGGGGTTGCCATGTCATGAGCGTCCTCACGATCATCATGGTAGTAACGCTCTTTACGCCCTCTAATATGATACCCATATTTTTCATAAAGGCGAATTGCCACTTGGTTACTCACACGCACCTCTAATGAAGAAAACGTTGCATGGGCACGGATGCTAAGCTGTAAAATCGCCCATACCATAAAATCCCCTAAATGCTGCCCTTGAAAGTCCGGGTCTACCCCAATGTTGGTAATGTGTGATTCGCCATTGATAATCCAAAAGGCACAAAAGCCAATTATTTTTTTTTCAGCATTACCCAAAAGCCATTGCTGAACCCATTGAAAGGCAGTGGCAGGGGGGCTATTGTCAATGGATTCCAACACAAACCAAAATGAATTGGGGTTACGGTTCAAATCAAATTGAATTGCCCAGGCCGACCAAGGCGTCGGAAAACACCGACGATTGATAACCATCATATCGGGAATATCTTGTACAGTCATCGGACGCAACTGATACATTAGGGTTCCTTTGCGTATATTGGGTTGACTGTTTTTGGGAACTGCCCCCCTTGATAAATACCCCATGCTCGAACAGCTAATAGACTTGCGCGTCCAGTTTGGGTCGTGAGTGGTAACAGACGGATAGGACGATCTATTTCGGTAACTTGCTGACGAATAGCAGAGGGGATTTCACCATGAATAATGGTTGGTGTATCACACTCCACGAAAAACTCATCCCATGTGGTGTTCCAATATCGTGTATTCGGCAATACCTGCCACCCATCAGACCAATGATAGGCTTGGGTTAAAATTCGTTTTCTGCCAGCAGGGATTATGGGGTACAAAACACCATCAAAACGTGGCACGCTCGCCGCAATTAGCTCTAAAGTCGGGACACCGATCAATGGGATGTTGCGGGCGGTGGCAAGCCCTTTGGCAACCCCAAAACCAACACGCAAGCCAGAATAAGACCCTACCCCTTGAGCAATAGCTAAGGCTTGCAAGGTGTCAACGGGTATCCCTTGCGTTTTGAGCAGGAAGTCAATCGTTTGGGTTAGCTGCACCGTATGCTGATTGGCTGAATAGTGGGTGTAATCTGCCAGAATCGTTTCGCCATCAAATAGCGCGAGGCTCATCATTCGTGTTGCTGTATCAATCGCCAATAACATAAGCAATTAATCCTGCAAACCATTGATTAACAGCGTTGCCCGATTGCCAGATGGCGAAAATGCGAATTCACGTTGTGTGTCATCAACAACCGAAATAGTGACCCATAAGTGATCCTCAGGGAGCCACGCTTGAACATGCTCTGCCCATTCGATTAACACAATATGTTCACCGCTCAGCATATCATCCAACCCGATACTTTCAGCGTCACCATCAGATTGAATGCGGTAGGTGTCCAAATGAAAAAGTGTTGTTTTATGGTCGGGGTGGTCATATTGACGCACAATCACAAATGTGGGGCTGGTCATGCGGCCATCTAGCCCCCAACCCTGACCAATACCTTGGATAAACGTGGTTTTGCCCGCCCCTAGATCCCCCGACAGGCATAGTACATCCCCCGCTTGGAGCCGTTGCCCCAACCGTTGCCCTAGTTTTTGGGTTTCTGTTGCAGATTGTGTTTGATAAATCATCCGTGTTGGGTATCACTTGGCTCTGTGACTTTTGCCCATTATAACGGATTTAGGCTGATAACTTAAGCACGTGCTCTCATACCATAAGGATCATATGGTGTGAGAAAGTGGGACGGTATTACCGCCCACTGGTTTCGGTTGCAACAATTGTTGGTTGGGTTGCTGCACGTTGTTCAGGCTTTTCGCTACGGCGAATGATATTGTGTAAAAAGCTGGATTTGTGTTGACGGTCAGCTGCTTGGCGTAATTCTTGTTGGCGGAGGCTAGCTTCACGGATTAAGTTTTGCATGGTGTGTAGTCCTTATCATTAGGTGTTATTGTCTTCTACTAATGACTACGACCAACCATGCAAAACGGTTCAAAATTGGTGGAAATTGATTTTATCGACTAGCAATATGCTGCAATCCTGCGTGCATCCGATGGAAGGCGGCTTCGGTGCGATCAACTGGCGTTGCATAGGAATAACGCACCCAATATTTACCTGCATCAGAGAAAAACGCACCTGGAACAACAGCAACCCCAAATTCTTCAGCTAAGATGGTGCCAACATCACGGGTATCTTTATTGGCATCAATGTCACAATAGTCCGTTAAGTCGATAAAGGCGTAATAGCCATCACCGATAATGTAATTGTAGTCGTGCGAGTCCAACAATTTTTTAAGTGCTTTACGGCTAGCATTCGTGGTTTGGATGGTATCAGCGGCGGCTTTACCAAAACCCATTTCATAGGCTGTAACCGCGACAGCTTGGCTAAAGAAATTTGGAAAAACGCCATGTGAGGCACGGCTCACAATGAAATTAACGACTTCTTCACCCGCTAACAGGTGAGCGCTCCGTACATTTGATCCCCCCATAGATTTCGTTAGACCATCCAAGAACATAAGGCGTTCCCGTTGTTCAGGTTCAAAAGCCAGCAATACTTGATTAATGTCGTGGGGTTCGCCTTCGGTGATCCAGTGATAGATCCAGTCAAAAAGAACATACTGAATGCCTAAATCCAACGCTGTTTGTGCCAATTTAATCTGTTCTGCAAGCGACATAGTGCGCCCGGTGGGATTGTCTGGTGAAGTAATGATCATCCCTGTGATTTGACGATCAGTGGATTTCGCAAAATCTACCGCTTCAGCAATACCTTCCGGGGTATACACCCAGGCGTCTTCTGCTGCACCGGGGGCGTGCAACACGTTTAACCCTGCGGCATAAGGCCCCCAATTGTAGCTAACCCAAGGAACCGCAGATGTTAACAACGCATCCCCCACTCGCTTAGAACCTAAGTTAATCATCGCGTCAAACGCTTTCATCAGAATGTCACGGCCACCAATCCCTGCGACGACATTGCCTGTCCCCCAGCCAGTTGTGGGTTTTAGCGCCCAATAAGCATTGACCACAGCATTCCGAAACCCATCATAGCCATAGGGTTTATCGTAACCAGTACCATGTTGAATCTGTAATTCGAGGGCTTGGCGTAAAATCGGCTCCGGGACACCAGCTAAACTAGCACCACCATCGCCCTGAGAAGCGTCATATGCCTCACCATCATCATGATTCTGGCGATAGGTCTTGAGGGCTTCTTTGATGATAAACATCCGTGAGGGGGGCACTTTCATCCGATAACGTGGAAAATCCGAGATCGGGACTAGATGTTCTTCGGGGACTGCATATTCTGGCGGGACTGCCATAAACACCTCCTACTAATCACTTCAAATCATAAATTGCAGTGATCGTACCACGATTTGAGGGAATATGGTTGGTGTTACGAAACCAAATTGCAGTGAGCTTTGTCACTCTGTATTGGCTGGCAACGGGAATTGTGCATCTTGGGGAACCCAAACTTCAAAGCGCTCAAGGCGGCATGTGGCGGGCACAACTTCCGAATAGCAGAAAAAAGCAATGCGTCCTTGGTCAAAAGCATTGTCACTCGTGGTCGTTAATGTTTCACCATTAACCGCAAATGTATACACATCATCTTGTAAGGTGATCTCGAAATCATTGACAGACGCACCCCGATCAATAACATTTTGTGTATCCAGTGTCCACGGGACAAGTTCAGTGTAACTGTTTTCAAAACGAGCCACCCGATAGCGCCCTGTATTTTCAATTCCAAAAAACACAAAGTTGAAATCATCTAGATAGTGTAACCAAAGCCCATAACGCATCAAGCTATCGTCCAAAACCCGCACCCGCGCCCGCACAATATAATCATCAAATATGAGATCTTGCAGGCTACCCCAAGACAGTGCAATGTCCCCACGATTGGGATCCGTTTGTGTTAATCCAATTTGATAGGAATTATTTTCTATGGTGGCAGAATATGTATCATCCCGCCCCACAAACCATGTATAGGTTGTTACATCTTGATCAAAGGTTTCAGACACAACACGCCGATACCCTGTAATCGGTGCTTCAAAAATCGATGGCGGTGGCAAGGTTGGACGGATAATACTGGGTATATCGGTAGGTGTTACAGCTTCTACAATCGCAGGTATGGGGGTTGGTGGAATATCTTCTGGAGAGGTAGCGAGATCATAAGTCAACTGTAGTTGACCATCGGCGGATTGCACTGTGTAGCGCCCCGTTGACCAATTGTCCGCCGCACTAAACATCAGGGTTAATTCCCCCAAGATCTCAACTTCACCAAACCAGCCAAGCAACACATCCCCGTTTTGAGACACCAACTCAGCCGCCAGATTACCTGTAATATCGGGGATCTGATTGTTAAAGGCATTCGCTAGCCGTGTACTAACTGTATCTTGCCCAATATTCTCGCTGATAGGATAGGCTGTATGTGTTACCGCCACAATCCAAAGGGCGGTGCGTTCTGCTTGCGGGGCAATTTGAAGCGGATAATCTGACAAATCTAGGCTAGATTGCGGCACTCCAGGTTGATTACTCGGGGACAGAACATAACTCACTGCTTCATTTCCATCAGCCAGCACCGCCAACACTTGTATATCAGGGTTGGCTGGTGGATTCAGTAGACTCACTGTATTTAGGGTCAGGTTTAAAAAGCCATCCGGGTTATATTGATGGATCACATCAATCATTTGTGGACGTTCAGGGGTTGCACTAGGGGTTGGCTCATCAATGGGGGGGGGCGTGGTGCTACAACTGGTTAGCCATAGCACCATCATCCCTATAAATAGCCAGAACATCCCACGATATGACATCATAACGACAAACTTATTGCGTATGTTGACGGTTAAAGTAACCACTTAACCACCGCAAGACTTCCAATTCATTTTGGGGTAGCTGTTCACCTTCATAGATTTTACGGCTCCGCATTTGGCGGTCATTAACTTTATTTGCCATGCTAGGAATCAATTGCCCCAAGTATTGACTACTGTTAGATAAGCTAGGGTGAACCTGTCGTTGATGATACAACGATAGATTTTGCCATAAGTTATCTAATTCTCCATTTAAGGCTTTTAGCTCGATGTCGGGGGCATTGGTTGGCGGGAAGGCTCGCAATAGATCATATAAAAACTTCGATATTTTGGGCACTTCTTCTAACACCATTGTGGCCGACCGTTCCCCAAATGGATGGGTCATATCCTCCCGATAGGTGTCCACCACCCGTTTTTGTTTGCGGGCAAAAATCCCGCCGAGGAAGATTAAGAAATCAACAGCCGTTTTGGGAACCGCCTTATTCTCAAGCAGTGCTGCTTCAAATGCTTCTGTTTTCTTTCCGCGATCTTGCTGTTTGCCCATCACCATAATAGCTTGAGCAATGTTATCTAATGCATCACCAATACGATCGCGTTCTTCGTCAATCAACCCACCACTCATTGAGTTCAGTCCCGTCCGCAAACGATGGGCGGGTGGCGGATCTTTACTCTCATGATATACAGTCGCAATATCGAGAAGTAATATGGTGGTCAAGTGTAAATCTTCAGCAAATTCTTTAAAGTCGCGCCCACCAAGCACTTGGCGAACAATATAAGTTACTTTAAGGGTTTTGCCAACGTCTGGAGTCATTTTGTTTGCAAAGTATTTTGGTAAACTAGCGGCAATATCTTCTGGAGCAAGGCGGACATAGCGTCGTACCAGATCAAAACCCATTTTTTGCATATCTGGGTTCTGGTCCTGTAACTGATCATAAACCCGCCAGATCAGATCAGGGCCAGCTTTGGAGCGTGCCAAGGCAATTTCAAGCAGAACAGCGCTCATTTCTTGAATACTCACTTCATCATCCGCGCTGGCATGAAACGCCACCAACCGTAAGCTATATTCAACCCCGATAATATCGACCAAACGAGAATCATTGTAGAGCATCAAGGTTAACCGCCGCGCCAAGTTGCGATAGACTAGCCCCCACCCGCCACCAACTAAAACACTACAAATTGCGCGGGTGCGTGGTTCAGGGCGGATTTGACTATGTTCGATAATGGCAAAAATTTGCTCAAGTGATTCGAGTGATAAGCTAGCATTTAAGAACACATTACCAATAACATCAATAAAATCGCGTAAGCGATCGACTGTAAATAACCTATTTTGATAGGTTTCAAGCAATCGTACCCCCATTTCATAGTTCCCGGTAGAAAAATGTAAATGAGGCAGGATCTCCAATGCACTTTTTTCTAGTTGGCTTAACATTTCAGGCTGGGTGTATTTATTCGCAAGATATTGAATCAACGACTCAAAGCGCCACGCATAACCTGACTGTGCAGCCCGCAACAACCCTTCAATAATGCGGGTATCAATTAGGTTTTCACGCTTGCGATACACGGCTAGTTCTGCCAAGCGACCAATGACTAACATACGATGTTGAGCTTCAAAATCGCCAACCACTGAAATTAAAAGACTTTCAGCGGGTGGTTCGCTAGCGGGTGCGGGTTGCAAGTGTGCTAAAGCTTGCTGCAAGCGTTCTGGGAACTGTTCCACCATTGCTTGTTCTTGTAACAATTGCTCAAATAATTGAATAGACAGATATTCTGCCCCTAACAAGAACAGTGCGATGGCTAGCCGTTTATCTTCTTGTGCTTTTGGTTTAGCTAATAGGATGAGTTGGGGAACAATGTTTTCCATCTTGAGGGTGCGGCTGGTTCGTTGGATGCGCCCTAAAAATTTGATGATGGCATCTGTTGTTCCAGATTCAACTAAGCGGCTCAAGTGTTTGTGGGCGGCAATATATGCTAACTGATGCCACGGGATAACCTTCGCTTGTGGGACATGGGTTAACCAACGGTCAACCAAGTCAACAACACGTAATGGGTTTTCACCCTCGGCAACATTTTTTAAGGACTCATAAATAGCTTCTGCAACAGGACGGTCGGCGGCGGCTACCACAGGGATAACATCTGCGTGAACAAACTCATCACCAAGCGCTAAAGTAAATGCCAACAGATGTTCCGCATAACTCAACCGCATTGATTCTGTCAGGGTCGGGTCTTGGCGTAAAATCGCAGCAACTGTTTCACGATCGGCGGGGAGGTTGTTGGTAACCGCCGCATCAATCGCCGCCCGCCGTGAAGCAAAGTGAAGGGCATCCGGCAGGCTATCTTTACGCATAGCGCGCCAAACTGCAGTCCGCGCGATATTGGTGGTTGCTTCAACCACCAGCGATGCATCCAACCGCATTTGCGAGGCAATGAACTTACTATATTTGTCTGACACACTATCCGTTAACAGATCGCCAGCTTCCCAATCATAGACCACATAATCGGCTAGATTGTCTGCACTGCTGAGAAAATTAATTTGTGACGGGGTACTGCCCGCTTTTTCACTATGGGTCACCCATGTGATACCCATCCGTGCTGGTGCAGGCAGCATACACAATAATCCTTGGATAAAGCCCATACGCTTTTTAAGATCCAAGGGTGCATTGAGGATCCCAATTTGCTTGGCGTGGATCATGCCCGCCACCAGCCCCTCAATATTTTTAACTTTGTCACCCCCATAGGCGTATAAGTCATACAGCATGTCTTGCTGTTCGCCACTACTAAACGTTTGAGGGTCTGCGAGTTCAAGTGGTGTTAGGTCATGTTGAATGGCATCAAAGCTTTTGCTGGGTTGGTATGCAAGGGATTCAAATAACGCATAGTTCCCCGCTAACCAGCGCAAGGCCATATCTGGGACGACCAAATACATCAGTTGTGGAAAGCCCTCAACGGTTCGTTGTGATTTAACGATCACAAACTCGGTGGCGGTCATACGGAACATCCCCAAGGCACTTGGCATGTCCTCTGTAGTCATGTCTAGCTCTGGCGGACGAACCCGGGCGACTTTTAGGGCACTCTGGATTTGAGAGGCATCTAAACCGGGTGAGCGTCCCAATATGGTTGGCTTACCCGTTGCCTGCCCCTCCTTGATAATATTTCCGAAATAAAATCGTTCGATTTGAAAAATGCGCTCTGTACTCAAGGCGATTAAACGTTACACTAATTTGCGTCTAACACTATTGTAACGCTTTAACCCAAATTCTATGAACTCAAAATTACCAAATTCTAAAAAAATAAGTGCAATTATTGCCGTTTATCGGGATGCACCCGCTATTTATGAGATGCATGAACGGCTCACAACCACATTTGAGCAGATCAATGTGGACTATGAAATCATCTTTGTGAATGATCGCAGTCCTGACAATGCGGCTGAAATTCTTGCCGAATTATGTACCCGTGACCCCAAAACCATGGCGATCACCCATACCCGAAACTTTGGATCACAAAATGCGTTTACCAGCGGAATGCGGATCGCTACGGGCGATGCGGTTGTGCTATTGGATGGCGATTTACAAGATCCGCCAGAATTGATCGCGCAATTTTATGACCAATGGCAAGCAGGGTATGAGATCGTCTATGGGGTACGGGTCAAACGCCAAGAAACCCTGTTTTTACAAGTGTCGTACAAAGCCTTTTATCGGATTTTCCAACGCATGGCATCGATTCGTGTACCGCTAGATGCGGGGGACTTTTCGCTCATTGATCGGCGGGCAGTCAAGGCCTTAAATAGCTTACCGGAACAAGATCGCTTTATTCGAGGAATGCGGGCATGGGTAGGTTTTAAACAAATCGGGGTTGATTATGTGCGCCCCGCCAATAAATTTCGCCCTACCACCAACAATTTGATTGGTAACTTTCGGTGGGCACGGAAAGCGATTTTTTCGTTTTCGGTTGCCCCGTTGGAATACATCATTGCGTTATCGTTGGCAATTGTAGGGATGTCGTTCTTGGGGATTCTATATCAACTACTATTACGGATTGCGTTCCCAAGTGCCTCACCATCAGGGTTTACCACGTTGATCATCTTGATGTTATTTTTGGGTGGGGTGCAATTGCTCAGTATTGGCGTGATTGGGGTGTATATTGGCTATATTTTTGATGAGGTTAAAAACCGCCCCCATTACATTGTCGATTATATCTTGAATCCGCCCGATCACATCAATCGAGACGGAACCCCAAAAGACAATAGCTAACTAACGTCAGTTCGGTTTAAGAAATGCCGAATTTGCTTTACAAAGCACATTTACAAAGCACATAATGAGACAACACTGATTTTCGGGGCTCTGCCCCGTCCCCCGCGATTTTTTAGGCAAAAAATCGAGTAAAACTTTAAACGTTTGGGCGAACTCTTCAAAGTTCGTGGGTTTTAGGGCAAAGCCCTGAAAACAACTATGCCTAAAAGCGTTTATCCCGAACTCACGTTAACTAATGAAAATACCCCCCAAGGGCATTATGCCTGTGGGGGAGTATCTTTTGATGATGGATCGTCCGCGTCAGGTGGTGGTGGCGGTAGTGGGGCTGGCTTTGGGGTTTCTTCTAACGGCGGGATCGATGGTGTTGATGGCGATGTGATGGGGGTTCCTGTCGTCTCTTCCAATGGTGGGATCGCCGATGGTGTTGATGGGGTTTTGTCCGCAAAGATGTCCGGCAAATCTTTTAGCTTCACCGTTACCACTTTGGGTGGGTTCTCAATGACTTTATCAACGGCTTGTTCTATCTTTTTACCGATTTGACCTGTTCGTTCCTTGGCATCACTAACTGTTTTTTCCCATTCATCACGTCTGGCTTCACGTTTTATTTTTAACTCTAAACGGCGTTCATCAGCTTCTTGCGCCAATAAATCTTCGTCAGGGTTTGGTAACAAAATCGAAAAAAACAAACATAAGAACCCAATCGCTACCATTAACGCCCCTTGAATGAGCAACGGTCTGGTAATGTCCGTCACTAAACCGCTCACAAACCCCCGAAAGGCTTCTTCTCCTAGTTCGGTAGCTGCATCAGCAGACTCCACCGCCGCAAACTCCGCCGAAATCACGATAGGGACGATAAGCAATGGAATCAAAGAAAAAATACCACCAAACATGACCGACCAGCCCATCCAACGGAAAAAGGATGTTCCAGAATCAACGGTGACAATCACAATAAACGCCAAGAAAGCAGCAGCCAGTAAAAAGTTTAACACGCGCAATTCGCGCCCTAAAACCGATGGCCGCTGCAACGCTAGGTATAAACTCTCATCAACTTCTTGGAGGGTTATCCCCTCTTCTTCAGCAATCCGTTCGCGGATGTTCCATGTTTCGGGAATATCACTCGCTAATTCATCTTTAGTATTGTTGAGTGTGGTAAAAACTTGTCGCTGCAAATCGGCATCATTCGGCTGACAGTAAGGGAACATATCACTGTCTTCATTCAAAAATGCGACCAAAGCAGCTTCGCCATCAGCATCACAGTCAGGGAAGGATGAAAAGATGCGATTGACCATCCGATCCCCCGGTTGGCCTAACAGATTATTACGTAACACACTGGTATCGAATACTATCTCTAACCGAGCAGCATCCCCCCGCACATACTCAAGAAAAATCACCAAGTTATCTTGGGTTTGTTCTTCTAAATAATCACCCGGTATGATTTCTTGTGTAATCGATTCCCAATCTTCTTGATCCAGATTACTCACCAAGGTTGGGAAATCTAACTGTGATTGGGTGGTTTCCGCAGCACTGCCTAATTCAACATCCAATTCAGCATCAATCGTTGGGGTATTAGCACTTGGGCGGCTAACGTTAATAGAGGTATCCGTGTTGGGGTCTGTTGGTTCGGACAGTGCAGGCAGCACCAACGGTAATACCGTATCGTAAACATCTTCATTCAACAGACCTGCTAATTCTTCATCTGCCCGTAAGAGCACATTATCAATGTTATAAGCCCACAAACTAATAGCAAAGAACAACACAAATGATAAACTGAAGACAAATGCTATGACCCGCCCAAAACAACCGCACCCGCACATGATTGATTGCCTACTCTTTTCCTAATTTTTTGGTTGTGTTCCTGCGATTCCCATGATGGTTACAACATGGCCATGCTCATCAGAGAGAGTCGCATTATCACTAACAACAGCTGGCTTGACAAACCCCAATCCTAAAAAGCGATCACTTTCTGGTTGACGGATTAAACTAGTTAACGTGCCTATAGATTTTCCATCTTCGTTGTAGAGCGTGCTTTGCACAGGGATTTCTACATCTGCACTCAGTTTGACCAACATCTTGGCCAACTTGCCCCGGCTTTCCATCCGCGCAATAATTTCTTGCCCAGTGTAACACCCTTTATTGAAGCTCACCCCATGCCATAACCCTGCTTCGAGTGGAATATAATCTTCTGTAAGTTCATTCGTTGGTAATGGTTGCCCCGCCTCCACCCGTAACAAGTCATATACATCAGATGTAGCCTCGCTTGCACCCGCTAGCTGCAATTGCTGCACCAGTGCGTTCACAGGGTCAGGTTCGCCCAATAGCAAAAAACCATGCCCTGCAATGGGATCAGTGTGGATAATACGGACATCTTGCCACATTAAGGCATGATACAACGGTAGGGACTCAACAGCAGGGATCAACGTTTTTAGATAGTTCAGGGCTTTCACCCCAAAAACACCCCACATCACCGTGCTATCCGTTATAGAGGTGACGTTAACCTTATCATTAAAAAAGATATTCCGTTGAAAATATTGCCGCATCGCCTCACCACGCCGTTCGCTGGTGATCACTAATGCATCTTCCCCCATGTGGATCACATGTAACAGATCAATGATCCGCCCAATCGGGGTGGTTAAAACTGTTATCACCCCGTCACCATCCGCAAGTGTTTCAATCGCATTGGTAGACATCCGATGCACTAAAGACAAGCGATCTCGCCCACGCAGTAACAACCGCCCGCGTGCATTCAAATTTACGATAATGGCATCGTTATGTGCTAAATGATAGGTATTTGTCGTCATAATATACTATACGTCGCTTTGTTCTAATACGTTTCATATCCTATTTTAGCGCATTCTCGCTTGACGCTGTGCTTGTGTTTTAATAGAATTTGACGGTTCTATACATTGCCCATTAACTAGGGAATCTTTATGCCCATCTTTGAAAGTCTAAGTGATCGCCTACAAAATGTATTTGATTCGCTTGGTGGTAAAGGTACATTAACTGAAGAGGATGTCAACAAAGCGCTCAAAGAAGTGCGCGTTGCCCTGTTGGAAGCCGATGTCAATTTACGGGTCGCTAAGGATTTCATCAAACGGGTAAAAGAACGCGCCATCGGTGCGGAAGTCTCTAAAGCACTAAACCCCGCCCAACAAGTGGTGAAGATCGTGAATGAAGAGTTGGTGGATACGCTTGGTGAGCCAGGGCGGATCGACTTTTCAGGATCTAAACCCACGGTTATTATGTTGGTTGGGTTGCAAGGGTCGGGTAAAACCACCACGGCTGCCAAATTAGCTTTGATGCTACGGCGGCAATATAAAAAGTCACCATTTTTGATCGCTGCGGATACTTACCGTCCAGCCGCTGTGGATCAATTGGTCACCCTCGCAAAACAACTAGACTTCCCTTACCACGAAGAAGGCATCAGTGCAGCACCGCCTGAAATCTGTGAACGTGGATTGGCGGCGGCAAAAGCACAACAGTGTGATGTCGTCATCATGGACACCGCTGGCCGCTTACAAATTGACACCGATATGATGGAAGAACTTCAAGCCATCAAAAAGCGTACCCGCCCTAGTGAAATCATCTTAGTGGCGGATGCAATGACTGGTCAGGAAGCGATCAATGTTGCAGAAGGCTTTAACGATGGTGTTGATGGCATCAGTGGGTTGATCCTCACCAAAGTTGATGGTGATGCACGCGGTGGTGCGGCTATCTCTATGCGTGCCGTGACAGGTGTCCCAATTAAGTTTTTGGGGACAGGGGAAAAACCCGACGCCTTTGAAGACTTCCACCCAGACCGCCTTGCCTCACGAATTTTAGGCATGGGCGACATGCTAACCCTCATTGAAAAAGCTGAAAGTGTGATCGATGAGGAAGAAGCAAAACGGATGGAAAAAGCGTTACTCAAGGGGCAATTCACCTTTGAGGACTTTTTAAAACAAATGAAGCAAATCCAGCGCTTGGGCAGCATCCGCAGCATTCTAGGCATGTTACCCGGCATGGATCGCGCACTCACTAACATGCCCGGTTTTGAGGAACAAGACCTCGAAAAAAATATGAAACGGGTAGAAGCTATCATCTTGAGTATGACACCCGAAGAGCGCCGCAAGCCTAAGGTCATCAATGCCAATCGTAAACGGCGCATTGCCAAAGGCAGCGGCACAAGCGTGCAAGAAGTCAATCAATTGCTCAAGCAGTTCCAAGAAATGAAAAAGTTAATGAAAAAGTTAGGGCGCGGTGGCAAACCGCCACGCATCCCCGGACTTTTTGGATAGACTATCAACAAATAAAAGGAATATATCAATGGTTCGTATTCGCTTAACCCGCGTTGGGTTAAAAAAACAACCAAGCTATCGTATTGTGGTTATCGACAAAGAAAAAGCCCGCGACAGCCGCTACATCGAAAATATTGGGTTTTACAACCCCCGCACCCAACCCGAAACCGTAAAATTGGATGAAGAACGGGCACTTTACTGGCTCGGAGTAGGCGCTCAACCCAGCGATTCCGTGGCGCAATTGCTACGCAAACGCGGCACATTAGAACGGTTTGACCGCCTCAAAAAAGGGGAAGCGTTAGAAAGCATTTTGGCAGAAGCTGGCGAAGTTGCAGCAGAAGTTGATGCCATTAGCCCCAAAACCCAATACCCAGCCCCACAAAAAGCAGAAAAATCGCTTAATGATGCTGTCACTGAGGCAGAAGAGTCTGTTGACGAGCCCGTCGAAGACGCTGCTGAGGACGAAACAGAAGCAACTGAAGCCGAATAAATTTCCGCTTTCCACAACATAATAGCAAGATAAGCCCTTGATAATAGTCAAGCGGTTTCTCTTGCTATCTTTACATTCTTTCATATAGAATCTCTAATGAAGAACTAGAAAAAAACATATAGAACCGAACAGATTAGCAATTCGCTATTAGCTCAGGCTTGTACTGTACAGAACACTAATTGGAGAAGAATATCGTGAAAGAACTCGTAGAATACGTCGCAAAATCTCTTGTCGATAACCCTGACGGTGTAGAAGTCACCGAAGTGCCTGGCACAACCTCCGTGATCATTGAATTGAAAGTTGATCCTGATGATATGGGGCGCGTAATTGGTAAAGATGGCCGTGTAGCAAACGCGATCCGCACCCTCTTACGGGTTGTGGCCGCCAAACAAGGCAAGCGGGTAACGCTTGAAATCATCTAATCAATTGATAAAGTCATTGTAAAGGATCTATTGTGGCAGAACCCCCAAATACACTTGGCGTCGGAGAGATCGTTCGTCCCCACGGGATTCGTGGAGAAGTGCGTATCAAGCTCACCACGGATTTTCCTGAACGAGTCGTCAAACAAGATCATCTACTGCTTGCCACAAGCCCAAATGATGATGGAGAGTCCTATGCTGTTGAACGCGGACGTTTACATCAAGGATTCGCCATCATCAAATTCAAAACCATTGCTGATCGGAACGACGCTGAACGGTTACGGGGGCGTTATGTCAAAATATCCATGGAACAAGCCGTTCCCCTAGCAGACGATGAATACTATCACTTCCAGCTTGTGGGGCTTGAGATGGTCACAGTTGAAGGGGAATCCATCGGAACCGTGGAAAGCATTTTAGAAACTGGTGCAAATGATGTTTACATCGTTCGGAGCATCAAATATGGAGAAATCTTGATCCCCGCAATTGAATCTGTTATCCAAGATATTAACTTAGCGGATCAAAAAATTATCATCACCCCAATCCCCGGATTACTAGGCGAGGATTCTTGACACACGCTTAAATCGCCTGCTATGCTGATGACAACGGTCAATCAATCATCTCCCTATGAAACAATTTTGGTTAGCGTTTGCCCAAGTCAAAGGTTTAGGGGCAGTTCGTCTACGGCATATTTATGAACACTATCAAGATTTATCACTGGCATGGGATGCCCCCCGCGCAGATTTGTTAGCATTGGGGTTGCCCCCCGAAGCTGTTGACCACCAACAACACCTTAAAAAAACGCTTGACCCCGACCGTTTACTCAATGATGTGTATAAACGACACGCTTGGGTGCTCACATTTGACGACACGGCCTACCCGCCCTTGTTAAAAGCGATCACGGATCCACCAATGGTATTATATGGGAGCGGAACACTCACCCCTCACGATCAACGAGCCATTGCGGTGGTAGGCACACGCAAGGCAACTGGCTATGGCAAACAGATGACCGAAACATTAGTGAATGCGCTGGTTGCGCACGGGGTCACCATCGTGAGTGGGCTCGCACATGGCATCGATATTGAAGCCCATCGTGCAGCCTTAGCCGCAGGTGGACGCACGATAGCGGTTTTAGGCACGGGTATTGATTCCATCTACCCACAAAGACATCGAGAGACTGCCGTTGAAATCGTAGCCAATGGCGCGGTGCTGACTGAATTTCCACTGGGCACAAAACCCTTGGGCAAGAACTTTCCCGCCCGCAACCGCATTATCAGCGGGTTATGTTTGGGGGTGCTGGTAGTAGAAGCCCCTGAAAAAAGCGGGGCACTGCAAACTGCCGAATTTGCGGCAGAAGAAGGGCGCGAAGTCTTCGCTGTGCCGGGTAATGCTGACTCCCTGACAAGCCGAGGCACAAATTTGCTGATCCAAGATGGGGCAAGCCTAACCTTGACAGCGCAAGATATACTGAACACCTTGGATATTGCCTATCGAAATGTGGCGGCACAACAAACGGTTGAACAGGTTGCGCCAGACAATGATCAAGAAAAACATATCTTGCAACACCTGATGAACACCCCACTCCATGTAGATGATTTAAGCCGTTTATGTCATATCCCAATTCAAGAGTTGACCACCACATTAATGTTGATGCAAATTAAAGAACTAGTATACGAGACAGCACCCATGACCTATCATGCAACAGAAATGGTGAAGCTATAATGAACGAACACTACTATGCCTTGATTATGGCAGGTGGCGGGGGCACCCGCTTATGGCCGCTAAGCCGCCGCACACGTCCGAAACAAATGTTACCGTTGGTCAGTGACGATTCTTTATTTCGGGTATCCGTAACGCGGCTTGCCCCCATATTCCCCCCCGAACGAATCTTCGTGGTCACGGGGGCACACCAAGTCGATGCCTTAAAAGCTGATGTGCCAGAACTACCCGCCGAAAACTTCATCGTGGAACCTTATGGACGCGACAGCGCCCCCGCAGCGGCACTCGGAATGACGCACATCGCAGGGTTGGATAGTGAAGCCACAGTTGCGATCCTGACAGCAGATCACTATATTCGAGATGTTTGGTCGTTTGGAGCGGCATTAAAAACTGCATATGAGGTTGCGCAAGATCACTATATTGTGACACTCGGCATTAAACCAACGGCTCCAGCAACAGGCTTTGGTTATATCCAACAAGCCGAGTTCCTTGCCAAATATGATAAATTTTCAGTTTATCACTCAGCAGGGTTTAAAGAAAAACCAGATGCTAAAACCGCCCAGCAATTTTTGGATGCGGGCACCTATTCATGGAATAGCGGCATGTTCATTTGGTCTGTTCAGCAAGCCCAAGAAGAGTTTGCACGCCAACAACCCGAAATGGCCAAACACCTACAAAGCATTAAAATGGCGTTTGGTAAGCGTGATTATCATAAGGTCATCCAATCTGTTTGGGACGACCTACCAAAAATTTCTTTGGATTACGCGGTTATGGAAAACGCTCAACAAGTTGCCATGATTCCGATTGACATCGGATGGAGTGATATTGGTAGCTGGGCAGCACTATATGAGGAACTGGCTAGTACAGCAGGCCAAAACATCAGTATGGGGTCTGGTGAAGTAATCCCCATTGATAGCACTGGCAATCTCACCAATAGCAATCGGTTAATCGTTACTATCGGTGCTGAAAATCTCGTGATTATCGACACGGATGATGTATTAATGATTTGCCGCAGAGATATGGCACAAAAGGTTAAACAAGCTGTTAACCATATGAAAGAAAACAACCTAGAAAGGTACTTGTAACCATGGCAAAAAAGCGCGCCCCTCGGCGTTCTGGAAAATTAGTGATCGTTGAATCCCCCGCCAAGGCACGCACCGTTGGTCGTTTTTTGGGGAAGGGATATACCGTTAAAGCATCGATTGGTCATGTGCGGGACTTATTGCGGTCGCGTTTATCAGTTGATGTTGAAAACGAATTTGAACCCACCTATCGCGTCCCAAATGAAAAACGGGCGGTTGTGAAGGAACTCAAAGAAGCCGCTAAAAAAGCGACTGAAATCTATCTAGCGACTGACCCTGACCGTGAAGGCGAAGCGATTGCATGGCATTTGATGCACGCAGCGGACATGGATGAAAGCCGCACCAAGCGGGTGGTCTTTCATGAAATCACCCAAACCGCAATTAGTCACTCTTTTGATAATCCGCGTGAGCTAGATATGCAATTGGTAAACTCCCAACAAGCCCGCCGCATTTTGGATCGCTTAGTGGGCTATAACATCACCGAATTGTTATGGGATCGGGTACGGAATCGCTTGTCTGCTGGACGGGTACAAAGTATCGCGGTGCGGATTGTGGTCGAGCGGGAAAAAGAAATCCAAGCCTTTGTGCCGCAAGAATATTGGACACTAGAGGCCGAACTCGCCAAAAGCGATAACAAAAAGAAGAAGTTCAAAGCCCGTCTTTTAAAAATTGATGGCAAAGATTTTGAGTTTGGTAATGAGGAGAGTGTTAAACCTCATGTTGCAGCGTTGGAAAAAGGGATGTACCGTGTAAAAGACATCAAACGCGGCACACGGAACCGCCGCCCATCAGCGCCGTTTACCACCAGTACATTGCAACAAGAAGCCTCGAAAGTGTATGGCTTTACTTCCAAGCGCACCATGAGCATTGCACAACAACTCTATGAAGGGATCGAGCTCCCTGACGGATCATCCTCTGGGTTGATCACCTATATGCGGACAGACAGCACCAGTGTTTCAGGTGATGCCCAACGTGCCGCCCGCGAATTCGTCAAAAACGAGTTTGGTGAGGAATACGTGCCAGCCAAAGCGCCTTCCTATAAAACCAAAACCAAAGGCGCACAAGAAGCGCATGAGGCCGTTCGCCCAACGGATGTCTTCCGCACACCAAAATCGATCAAAGGTAGCCTCTCGCGTGATCAAGTCAAACTCTATACGTTGATCTGGAATCGGTTTGTGGCCAGCCAAATGGAAAATGCCGTTTATAACACACTACGGGTGGATATTGAAGCCGGCGAAACCGAAGACACCTTACGGTATTTGTTCCGTGCGTCAGGTAGCACCATAAAATTTAAAGGATTCTTAGCCGTTTACGAAGAATCCAAAGATGAAGATAACGCCGAAAAAAGTGATGAAGGGTTAACCTTTCCTGATATGGAAATTCAGGAAGTGTTGCAATTGCTAAAGCTCTTGCCAGAACAACACTTTACCCAACCCCCACCACGCTACACGGAGGCAACCTTAGTCAAAGCCTTGGAAGAAAAAGGGATTGGACGCCCCAGTACCTATGCCCCAACCGTTGCCGTGATCCAAAATCGGGATTACGTTACCCGTAAGGACAAACGCTTATATCCAACGGAAACGGGTGTGTTGGTCAATGACTTGTTGACAGAGTACTTCCCCGATGTGTTGGATTATGACTTTACCGCCAAAATGGAAGGGAGCTTAGACTCGATTGCTGAAGGTGACATGGAATGGATTCCGATTTTGAAGGAATTCTATGAATCGTTTGAAGGCAATTTGTTAAACGCCCAAGCCGAAATGCCCAAGCTCCAACAAGAGGAGTTGGTGGGGCGCACCTGCCCCGAGTGTAACCAAGGCGACCTCATTGTGCGTTATGGGCGGTGGGGTAAGTTCATCGGGTGTAACCGATACCCAGATTGCCAATATACCGAGCCGTGGAAAGAATATATTGATGTTACCTGCCCACAATGTGGCACAGGGGAAATCATCGCGCTGCGAACCCGCCAAGGACGCACCTTTTATGGGTGTACCAACTACAACAAAGATGATGCAGAGGCAGGATGTCAGTTCACGAGTTGGAAGCGGCCATTGGATACTGCCTGTCCAACGTGTAGTGAACGGCGCTTGGTCATCAAAAACAAAAAAGTGGCAGAATGCACCAATTGCGGTAGCACACATCCCTTAGAAAGCCTGCCAGAAGCCCAACAATTTATCGAACCTGCCTAAAAACCCCCACCCCAAAGGGGGTTTTTTCCTAATTTGCGTTTGTCAGGCGGCGAGCGTTCATATACAATTGTGTTCACAACATCAGAGGTAGAATGCTATGAGCGATATTCTCACAACTATTAAAATGCTCAGCAACCCCGCCAACTTGCGGGCACTGATACTCCCTTTTAGCGGGGCACTCGCTAAAGTTGGGTTTATCATGTTTGGGTTTGTCTTGGGCGTACTAGCAGTATGGGTTGGTTTCCCAACCTTAGGCGTAACATGGGGTAATGCGGAACCCGTCCACTTAGCCGATGGCTATCGAGATCAATGGGCGAAAAATACCGCGATCATCAATCAATTACAAATCTTTCCACAAGAAGATATTAAAGACGATTTTGAAACGGCTGGCTATGGCCCTGCGGAACTCGAAACATTAGCGGGGGAAAATGAGGGGCAACTTGCTGATGCCCTGCTAGATGCGGCTGCCATCCCCAGCCAAGAAGCAGCAGATAGCTACCAAGCAAAGGTCAGCACAGGCGGAGTCTTTGGGATTATCCAATCCTTGCTTTGTTTCATTGCGCTTGGCGTCCTGATGTCAGTTGTAGCGATTGGTATGTCCTTCCGCCGGAGTGGGGAAGTGGCAACCAGTGATGCAACCAAAGGTTTGGGCGAACAAGAGAGAAAACGCCGTGAAGCTATGGAAGCTGCAAAAGAACAATCTGGCGGGTTTGAAGAAAACTTTGGTGAACCAAACGCAGAATTTTTATCTTCTTACATCCTAGGCAATATGCTTGATGAAACATTCCAAATCGAAATCCCGAAAGAGACTGGCGACGGAACCTATTACATCGGCGAATGCGGGATTGAAGTTTCAGAAACCATTGGGGTAGGCGAACCACAAAAGGTTACCGCATTTGAAGTGTGGCTCTATGACCAACAAGCGATCCAAAACTTAACCCATGTTGTGATGTCGGAACATGCTTACAATGACTCCGCATTGCGCCAAAAGCTAACGCCACGCGGTGAACCTGCGCTTGCTCGTATTGGCGATACCATCACACTAGAAACTAAAAACGTCATCATGCGTGTAAAAGTTGCGGTATTGGATTATGGTGAGGGAGCCTTACCACCCAGTAGTTTCTTTGAGCAAGTGACATTCTCAATTGCTGTTTGGGTAAAAGATGGCGCTGTTAACGGCGGCGGTGGCGGTGGTGCTGGATTACCTCCGATGCCACAAATGCCAACACCAACCCCACAACCGCAAATGGCACCCCCACCTCAACCGATGGCACCACCCCCACCACAAGGCGGCACATCACCCATGCAACCGCCGCCAATGGGTGGCGGACAGCCAATGACCAACAACGCGCCGCCTCCGATGGGTGGCGGGCAACCGCTCACCAATAACGCGCCATTGACCAACAATGCACCACCTCCGATGGGTGGCGGGCAACCGCTTACCAATAACGCGCCATTGACCAACAACGCACCACCACCAATGGGCGGCGGGCAACCACTCACCAATAACGCGCCGTTGACCAACAACGCACCACCACCAATGGGCGGTCAACCGCTCACCAATAACGCGCCGTTGACCAACAATGCACCACCTCCGATGGGCGGCGGGCAACCCCCATTACCAAATCAACCCCCGAACTTCCGACGGTTCGATGAACCTGAGGATGATAATAATCCACCACGTCGCCCCCCACCAAATGATCCATTTGGCGATACGGGACAGTTCTAAAATACAAACACCCTGCTTTTGGCAGGGTGTCTTTTTGTTTTACGCTAGATCTAACGTGATAATTTACATCACTAAAATAGCGATTTTAATTGATTTCGAGAATTTTGAAGCTCATTACCCCACCGGGTGTCTGAACTTTCACTTTAGCGCCTTTTTTCTTGCCTAAGAGCGCTGCACCAATGGGGCTTTCGTTTGAAATATACCCTCTGTCTGGATCAGACTCCGCCGCCCCAACAATCCGATAGGTATCTTCATCGTCATATTCGAGATCTTTGATGGTAACTTCACATCCAATTTGAACAATTCCCTTAGCACCACTATCTTCAACAATGGTTGCACTCCGCAGAATACTTTCAATTTCACGAATGCGTGCTTCTAAAAACGCTTGTTGTTCTTTAGCATCATGATAATTTGCATTTTCTTTGAGGTCGCCATCGGCAATGGCATCCTTAAGCTTCACCGCCAGCTCAGGACGTTTGACATCCACCAGTTCTTTGAGTTCGCGTTCTAGTTTTTCTTTGCCTTCTTGAGTAAGGAATATTTCTGATGACATAAATCAACCTCAGTTTCTACTAACAATTTTAATCGAACAAAATAGATTATGGGCGCTCAAAGGGATCAAATAAACGTTGCCATTCTTGCAAAGCATATCGATCCGTCATGCCCGCGATATAATCAGTAACCGCTCGGTACAAACCCACGACATCAATCCGTTGTTGGGTATTAGGGGGCAACTGCTCAGGTTCGCGGATGTATTCTTTAAATAAATCGGTTAAAAAGCGGTTCGCTTTGGTACTCATCCGCACGACGCGGTAATGCCGATACATATTCTCAAATAAAAACGTTTTCCATTCTTTGTTGAGCTTTTGCATCTGTGGTGAATGATTGACAATATTATAATCTAAATGTTGAATATCTTCATAGGTTTTTATCTTTTCCCGTTCCAGTGCTTGGGTGGTGTTGCTCAACACATCTTGAATCTGTAACCCAATCAATTCACGGCCTAAGGTGTGCCGTTCAATGTCGGACATACTGCCCCCAGCCCACCCGATTTGTTCCGTGATCCGCTGCCACAGTTCAATGTCTTTGAGTTGCTCTGGCACCAACAGACCAGACCGCAACCCATCATCCAAGTCATGGACATTATAAGCGAGTTCATCCGCGATGTTGGCAATTTGTGCTTCTGCACTAGCGCGGCGTTCAGGCGCAAAGCCATCAACATCTGCACTATCATATTCTGTTTCGTGCTTGACAATACCTTCACGGGCTTCGTAGGTTAAGTTAAGCCCTGGCCAGTTGGGATACCGATTTTCTAATTTCGTCACAATCCGATAGCTTTGTTTGTTGTGTTCAAAGCCACCATGTTCAGCCATCAATTCATGCAAGGTGTGTTCCCCTGCATGGCCAAACGGCGGGTGCCCCAAGTCATGGCTCAGGCAAATACACTCCACTAGATCTTCATTGAGTTGGAGCGCCCGCGCCAAGCTGCGCCCGATTTGGGCAACTTCTAAGGTGTGGGTCAAACGGGTGCGGTAATAATCCCCTTCATAGTTCACAAAGACTTGGGTTTTATACTCTAAGCGGCGAAACGCCGTGGTATGCAAAATCCGATCGCGATCGCGTTGGAAAGCGGTGCGCGTCGATGATTCATCCTCTGGGTAGGCTCGCCCTTGTGACTTTTTGCTATGCAAAGCATAGGGGGCAAGCGATTGTTCTTCAATAGATTCTAACGTTTTGCGTATCATGTTTGGCATTTACATTTATTTTGTCTATTTTAGCATAGTGACAAAAAGCAAAATCTGATGATATATAAAGGATTCTCTAATGACATACGAAGAACGCCCTGACGCTGTAACGATTGGCCCCCTCAAACATACTGTTCGCGGTCGGATGCTCCAAGCGGGGGATGATGCCCCCGATTTTAAATTAACCGCCAACAATTGGCGCACCAAAACACTCAGTGATTATGACGGCAAAGTCAAAATCTTTAGTATGGTGCCATCGTTAGATACAAGTGTTTGTAGCGCCCAAACACGCCGCTTTAACCAAGAGGCCGCCAACTTAAGTGATGATGTTGTTATCTTGACGGTCAGCGCTGACCTGCCCTATGCCCAAGCACGGTGGTGTGGTGCAGAAGGGATCGAGGCGGTAGAAACCCTCTCATCACATCAAGATATGAGCTTTGCAGATGATTATGGTGTTCATGACATTGATATACGCATTACCCAACGCGCGGTCGTAGTGGTTGATAAAGACAATAAAGTGGTCTATAGCGAATACATCACCCCTATTGGTAATGAAGTCAACTTTGAAGCCGCATTAGACGCCGCCCGCCAAGCCACCAGCTAAAGCTTGGAGTTCGTTTGTTTTTGGTGTGGGGCGCTGGCAGTTCTCCCCATGCAGTGCTACAATGCGTTGCAATAACATAAAGAATAAAACACCATGCACATTGCGGTTGGTTCGCTTAATCCAATCAAACAACAAGCTGCCCAAGCAGTCTTAGGGGCAGTTTTTCCCCATTCCACATTTACGGCGGTTGCTGTGCCCTCTGGCGTCCCAGAACAACCCTGGGGAGACGACCAAACCCGTACAGGGGCATACAACCGTGCCCTAGCCGCCCGCACCACACACAATGCGGACTTTGGGGTTGGGCTTGAAGGTGGGGTTGTGGAAACCGATTTTGGTCTGATGACGAACGCATGGTGTGCTATCATTGATCGCTCTGGAACTGTCGGGGTCGGGGGTGGGTCGCATACCATGCTACCGCCTGCCGTAGCGGACATGCTCCGTTCAGGCAGGGAACTTGGCGAAGCGATGGACGCTATTAGTGGCTTGCAGAATACCAAGCAATCGCTGGGCGCAATCGGCATCTTAACGGACGGTTTGTCCTCACGCCAACAGGCCTATGAAGTGATTGTTCGGTTTGCACTGGCTCGTTTTCGGCAACCTGATTTGTATTGAGGAGACCTATGAAATACCGCGCACTAATCCTACTAATCTTACTTTTGTTGGCAAGTTTGGCGTTTAGCCCCTTATCGCAAGACATCCCCCCCCGCCCAACCATTCAATTGGATGGCAACAACGGGCAAATTGTGGATGGTGTGTTGGCCGCCTATTGTTGGCCAGAAGCACAAGACAATAACCGTTGCGACTTTGTTATTGATGCCACCGGTAACCCGCCTCTTGAGATCGACCTTGGACAACAGTTAACCATTATCATCCAAGGCAATGCCTTAATCCCCACCGCCTTAACGGTGGATTACATCCCTGAAGTTGGTAGCTTCGGCAGTAGCCAACTGCCCCCCGCCAATAATGCGGTATTTGATGAACCTTTGCCAACAGGGAGCAATGAAGTACAGGTGATTGCAGAATATGCTGATGTGTCTGGGGTTGATGCATACGTGATTTTTGCGTTTACCGTCAATGTACGGGAAAGTGATGCCGCTGCAGCGCCGCCAGATGCGGGCGCTGGTGGTGCAATTGCACCAGATACCACCGAGGAAGCACCAATAGCAGAAGAAACAGAGATTGTGGCTGAAGAAACCGAAGTCGCAATGGTGGCTGACCCAACTGAAGAAGCCCCACCAATGGCGACCGAAGAGATGATGATGGAAACAGAGGAAGCCGCACCAGACGCAACAGAAGCGGTACCACTTGGTGATGCAACCGACGCTGCGCCAATGTCCACTGAAGAGATGATCATGGAAACGGAAGAAGCCATCGAACCCGTTGCCGAAGAAACTCAAGACATGATGGGCAACGATGCAACACAAGAGGCGATGCCCCCTGTACCAACACAAGAAGTTCTTGAAGAATCTACACCTGAAATGACTGAAGCGGCTCCAATGGAAACGGCAGAAGCAACTACCGAAGCCACCGAAATAGCAACCGACGCCGTGCCAGACACAACTGAAGAACCTGTCGTAGAGGAAACTGAAGTCGCGCAGGCAACCGAAGCCACTGAAGAACCGACACCAGAAGTAACACCTGAGGTAGCCGAGACAACGCCAGAGCCAACTGAAGAAGCAACCGAAGTGGCTACAGAAGTTACGCCAGAAGCAACCGAAGAACCCGTTGCAGAAGAACCCGAAGCAACCGAAGAAACGACACCTGAGCCAACCGAAGAAGCGACTCAACCACAAACGGGTGCAGCCCCTACTGCAACGACTGTTCCGTTAGTTGTCGGTGGTAATACAGATACCGATAATGAGAGTGCTGCTGACGCCCGCCCAACCTCCACTACCGTACCATTGGTAGCCCAAGGTCAAGTGGATAACGCCGGTAACAATGCAACACCACCACCCGCTAACATTCCACAACCTGCTGAAGCCCCCGATGCGATTTTGATCGCTTCTGCACGGAGCTTTGTGCCTGCGGGTGGGAACTTCTGCCAAATAGATGATAGTGGTGCAGAAACCTGTACAGAAATCGTAATTGCTGAAGCACCGCGCCCATTAAGTGTGATTTCTGGTTCGGCTGTTCAATTCCGCGTGAGTGATACGGTACGCCCTGCAACAGTAACCTTTGTTTTGCGCAACGCTAATACACTCGAAGAAATTGGCACGGATACCCGCCAAGGCAACGCCTTGATCCTCTTCAATGTGATTGCCCCTGATGGCACATACATTCTTGAAGTGACAACCGACTGGGGACGGACAACAGCCACGTACTTCTTCCGTATCCAAGTTAACCAATAATCCAACCTAACATACACACCCATTACACCCAACGGTGAGCAACTTGCCGTTGGGTGTTTTGTTGAAACAATCCCAAAGGACTCATCATGCAACCACCTCAAACCCTTGGTCAAATCTGGTATCAAGCGATTCGTCCGCGCAGCCTCACCGCGACTTACATTCCAATCGCCCTAGGGGGTGTTTTAGCATGGCGGGCGGATGCCTTTGATTTTGCCTATTTTGTATTGTGTTTGCTAGGAACCCTTGCCCTACAAATTGCCGCCAACCTCTTTAATGAATATTTTGATTACCGTAAAGGTGTTGAGTCTGGCAAAACACATGGCTTAGGGATGATCCTCAAAAATAATTTGCTCACCCCCAATCAGGTGTTAGCAGGCGGGATTGCTAGCCTCGTAGCGGGTAGCCTTATAGGCTTATTTTTTGTTTGGCAAACAGGGCTTTTAATCCTCTATATAGGGATTGCAGCGGTGATTGTGGTGGTCATTTATACAGCAACCCCATTTGCATTAGCCTATATCGGATTAGGTGAAATCGCAGTTTTTATTTTTATGGGCCCCTTAATCGTTTTTGGAACCTACTATGTAATGGTTGAATCCCAAGATTGGCAACCGATCATCACGGGGCTCCCCATCGCCTTTTTGGTGGCCGCCATTTTACATGCCAACAATCTACGCGACTTAGAAGCGGATAAAATCGGCGGGCGGCACACTTTACCCGTGCGATTTGGGCGCAAATTTGCCCAAGCGGAATATCTATTTTTGACGTTTGGCGGGTTTGTAATCACAGTATTCTTGATTGGTGTTGGTGAAGCACCTGTTTTAACCTTATTGATTGTGTTTGCCATTCCTGAAACATGGCGGCTCTGCAAAATTACCACCAGTACAGAAGATGTACAACGTTTACATGGAGTGTTAGTCCATACAGCGCGGCTCCATGCTATCTTTGGTGGGTTATATGTTTTGGGGTGGTTTTTGGATACGTTACTTGTCTAAAGTTTTTAGGCAATTTGGGCGCAAAATGATCACGCCCATATCAAATAATTGGGATTTGATTACCCTGTAAAAACAGGCAAATGCCCTAAAGCAACAATATTCGTCCACTTAGAACGATCACCTTCGGTGAAGATAGCCGCCCGCGCCACCACGTTGGCTTCTGCTTTTTCCATGACCAGTTCCATACCTTGCAAGGTGCTACCCGTACTGATCACATCATCCACCAAAATCACGGCTTGCCCTTTAATCAATTCTCGATCTTTTTCATCTAAAAATAAGTCTTGTTTTGCGCCCGTAGTGATCGAATAGGTTTCTGCTGTGAGCGCATCGCCCATATAGGGTTTGTAGGCCTTACGCAACACCACAAAGGGGCGTTTCATCTCGACACTTAAGGCATAAATCAGGGGAATGCTTTTGGCCTCGGCAGTCACTAAAATCTTGCCTTCGGTGCCACTTAACTCTGTAGCAAGCGCTTTAGCGGATGCTTGCACCAGTTCGGTATCGCCAAGAATATTGACAATGGCAATCCGTACTTGGGGAGCAACCTCAAACAGAGGGAAATGACGTGTTAACCCCGCAACGGTAACTTCATGAGTTTCGCGTGACATGGTATTTCTAATTTCCTCAATAGTTTAATAGGTGTTGTTTGAAATGTAATCTATTGATTACTGGTTGAGTCTACCGTATTGAAAAACCATCGCAAGGCTTTTTAGGCAAACAACCCAAAAGCGCCCCGTAGGACGCTTTTAAAATCGATAGATTGAGGTTTTGGGGTTAACCGTTAGGCTTTAGACACCAACCGTTGATCCACCTCGGCGGCGCTCAGGATGCGGCCATCACGTACTTCGACGACCCGTGGCACTTGCCCTGCGAGGTCTTTGTCGTGGGTCACCATCACAATGGTGGTTCCATTGGCCACCAATTCCTCAAACAGTTGAAAGACCAACGCCGCTGATACAGTATCTAAGTTACCGGTTGGTTCGTCACCAACCAATACGCTGGGTTCATTGGCTAGCGCACGGGCAATCGCCGCCCGTTGCTGTTGCCCACCCGAAATTTGACTGGGATACTTGTTAGCCACATCTGGTAAGTCTACCCGTTCTAACAATTCCATCGCCCGTTGTTGACGTTGTCCCGTGTAAGTGCCTACGTAGTTCATGGGCATCATCACGTTTTCTATTACGGTCAATGTAGGCAGCAGTTGGAAGAATTGGAAAACCACGCCTACATTTTTGCCACGCCATTTTGCGACTTGGTTCTCGCCCATTTTAGTGAGCCGTTGGCCAGCAACATGAACTTCACCTTCGGTGGGGCGGTCAATCCCTGTGATCATGTTAATCATGGTGGATTTACCCGACCCAGAAGGCCCGACGATAGCGACGAATTCGCCCTTGCCCACTTGGAAGTCTACACCTTTCAGAACTTCTAAGGGGCCTGCTTTGGTTTTATAGATTTTGCGAACCCCTTGTAAGGAGATTAAGGCATCATTTGCACTCATGGTTGATAGTTTCCCTTTGTTTTTGTTTTCTGTATCTCTATACGTATAGTTTCGCTTATTGGTAGCGCAAAATGTCAGAAACCGTTTTGTTTGCCGCGCTCAATGATGGCCACAAACTCGCCACGGTGGTGATGACCAACATCCCAATTAATCCGATGATTGCCCCATCAATGGGGAAAACAGCGGGGAAAGTTTCATCAAAGCCCGTTACAGAGAGTAGCGCTACTTCAATCATATATGACAAGGGTAAGCCTACTACCCATGCAATGATTCCCACAACTAAGCCTTCGGTTAAGAACTGAATCGCAATAGTAGACGAGCCTGCACCAATCGAACGCATAACACCAATTTCTTTTTGGCGTTCAAAGACACTCATCGAAAGCGTTGTCAGCAAGCCTAATGCCCCCACAAGGGCAATCAACAGGGATACGGCTTGCAAAATAACTTGGATGGTCAAAAAGCCTGCACTGATCTGGTCAGTGAGCTCCACAAAGTTAAAATTGATGGAAGATATTCCCTCACTTAACAGTGCTTCATCAAGTTCTTCGAGAATGTCATCCAACTCAGCAGCCGTTGGATCATCCAAATCGGTAACAATAAAGTATCCGGCGGGGATCGGTTTCCCATCAAGAGAAATATTCTCAAAGGCAACCAAATCTTGAAAGTACACCCCAGCAACATCGGTGGGGAAGTCTTCCGCTTGTGGAATAGGTGGTACAGAAAAGATGCCAGCAACGGTAAAGTCTGCACTATCACCATTTGTACTCGTAAAGTTCAGGGTATCACCAACGCTAACGCCTGCATTATTCGCCGCCTCTGCGGTAAGGATAACCTCATTTTCACCAGGGGTAACAAAGTCACCCTCATCAAAGGTTAAAAAGTCCGCCACTTGTTCATCAAAGCCAACCACCGCTAATTGATTATCCGCTAAACTCCCTGCATAATCTGCAACTGTGACTTCAGTCAGATATTCATTGGCGCGTGGCGCACCACTAGTGAACCCTGTGACCGTAGAAACTGTGCGCCAGTCCATCCAAACTTGGTCAATTGGAAATTCAGAGATTCCAATGATGGTCATCTCCACGCTGTTACCGGGTACTTTCAAAATGACCGTATCACCAACCGTTTTCTCCATATTCGTTGCTAATAGGCTAGAGAAAATGATACCCGTTTCGTAGTTTGCCTCAGTGAGTGGGCCACCTTCATCAATTTCAAAGCCAAAGGCAGGCGTGTCACTATTGACATCATAACCATAGGCAAAGATTCCAGGAGGGCCACCCGCACCGGCTAAGGGTTCATACCCTTCAAACTCGACTTGGATGTTTGCCCCGGGTTCAATAGCTGCAAAATTAGCACCTTCGTACTCTTCAGAGAAATTTTCTAAGATCACACGCAACTCATCCGGGTCGCGGGTTTCAGTGGGGAAGACACCCACTTCAACATTAAAACTATCCAAGAATTGACCGATACCATCCGTCAGCGATGTAAACACCGCAAAGATACCAATGAACGCCCCAGCAGCAATGGCCAGCGTAATCACCGTAAAGAGCAAACGTGATTTTTTGAGGCTCACATTACTTAACCCTTGGCGGATAGTGATCGGAATTGGCAACGCACCAATGATTTTGGCAATCACGCCACCGCCATAATTAACATCAATCCCAAGGTCGGTCATGGCATCCAAGATTTTAACGCGGGTTCCAAAGAATACCGGTACAATAGAGGCCATAACAGGCACAGCAATCCCCATAAAGACACCCAAGAAAATGCCCACAAAGGAGATACGGAAGCCCTCAAGCACAGTGTTCACTTCAGGTGCTATCAATTGTGAGAAGGTATTACCCGCAGGCACACCCAGCAAAACCCCCGGAATCACACCAATAACGCCGTAGGCAAACGCGATCCCAGAATACATAAAGAAGTTATCCGAACGGGTTGCACCAATCGATTTCATCACCCCAATTTGTTGGCGTTGTTCGACCACAATAGAGGTGATAACATTGACCACCAAAAAGCCCGACACAACCAATGCAACAATCGCTAAGAAGGTCATCGTGCCACCCAAGGTTTGTGCTTGGATGATCAACTGATTTTGTTCAGGATCTTGTGCAAACACAAAGGCTGGGATATAGGGTGTTTCTTCAGCTACATAGGTCGCAATATCTTCAGAGGTTGCTTCAGCAGTGGCAAAGTCCACAAAACTAAAGCGAAACGCACTTAAGCCACTGGCACCGCCAATATAATTGGTATCTGCTTCAGTAGCATAAATCGTTGTTTCAGGATCGCTACTCGTACCAGCCGTTGCACCAACATATGGATGAAAAACAATCCCACTAACCGTCCATTCCTCAATAGTGCCTACTTCACCTTCAGTTTCCGCCACACGGGATTCACTCAAGATACGGAAGTAGATCGAATCCCCAACCTCGAGGTCGTAGTTTTCGGCAGTCCGTTGTTCCAAAACAACTTCATTTTGCCCATCAACTGGATATTCACCCTCTAACAAACGCATGGATTCAAGTGGCAACCCATCTGCAAGTGAAATGGTAAACCCAGTAACAATCCCATCGTCTAGATCACCGTCTGCTTCTGTGGCAAATTGAGCAAAGCCTTGGGCGCTCCCAAATACGTTTGTAACGCCTGTAAATTGCTCTAACTCGGCTAGATACTGCGCATTGTCTGGGGTTGCCCCACTTTGGATTTGAACAAAAACATCGAGCATCACCAATTCGTCTTCATTGATGTCTTCATTCAATTGCGACACGATAATGTCGCTGAGTGAAAATAGCGAGATGGTGCCAAAGACACCAATAAAAATCGCGGTTGAAACGAGGATTGTCCGCCCTAAGCGTTTGCGAACATCCCCCCATATTTTTTTAGTCCGTGTTTTAAACATTGATTCCCCCTTGTTAGCGTAAGTGGTCGAAGCGTAAAGCTTGTAGTTCTTCGGTGCGGCGTTTTGCAGCAGCTTCTAATGTGGTTTTATTGACAGTACCATCCACCAATTCATAAATAGTGGGCACTTGTTTCACCAATTCGCGGTCATGCGTCACGATCAAGATCGTAGACCCTTCATTCGCCAATTCTTGGAATACCTCAAATACATTTTGGGCACTCATCCGATCCAAGTTTCCGGTGGGTTCGTCCCCAATGATGATGGGTGGTTTATTCGCCAAGGCACGCGCCAATGCAACCCGTTGTTGTTGCCCACCAGAAAGCATATCTGGTGTTTTGTAGGCTTGGTCAGCAATCCCAAACCGATCCAACAACGTCATGGCTTTGTCTTTGCGGTCTTTGGATTTCCACACATTGGCCAAATCCATTGGCGCCATCACATTATCCAGTACCGATAGTGTAGGGAGCAATTGGAAAAATTGAAAAATAATCCCTACATTCCGTGCCCGCCATTTGGTCAATTTACGCTCAGATGCACGTGAGATATTTAAACCATCCACGCTCACATCACCACCACTGGGTTTATCAATACCCGTGATCATATTGAGAAATGTTGTTTTCCCACTTCCTGAAGGCCCCAACAATGCGATGAATTCCCCTTGTTGGATTTCGAGGTCAATACCGCGCAAAACATTCAATGCTCCTGCGGGAGTTTTATATGTTTTTACGAGATTGTTGATTGCTATAAAAGCCATAACCATACTCCTTAGTTTCAGTTTCCATCAATCATTACGCAGGACAATACAAAAGGTTGCATGAGATTGTGATTTTCCTTGAAATTTGTTGATATTGAATACAACCATACAAAAATAGACCGCCAGACACATCACCACATATGGTGATTTTATATGCTAATCCACCTTTCACAGCCTAAGTTATTGGCTCAATAGGCAAACATCAGGTGACAAATTAAAGTCTATTTAATGTGAATTCAATACTATTGGTTAACCCAGAAAGGTATTTTTGATGGTGATAAAAAAACAAGCTTTGCGCAGTTTTCTTTAGGCTCTACCTTAGAAGATTTATGTCCAAAACCAGCTCAATAACAGTATCAAATTCCAGTTAGTTAAGCTATAAAGGCTAACAATAAATATACAGACATCCAAAACCAACTGAGTAGGATCACCCAATATAAAATCGGATTGGTAGCACGATAAACAGGTTCCACTAAATACGTTTGACCAGAACGAATATCTTTTGATAACCACAGCAAAAATAGTAGGCCCCACATCCACTCTATATTAAAAACCACAGCCATATAAACAATGCCCAGCGCCAATATGGTCAACGGCTTAAAAAATCGCCACAATGATCGATTTATGGTGGCTGTGGGATTTTCTGCAAGCATAAATACTGCCCCAGATGGATCACTCACAAGCGATAACTTGTCTTGCCCGCTATCCATTTGCGTGATAATGGATCCGCCATGTTTTTGGATATTTATGTGTGCAGTTTCCATATCTTTCACTGTGAAATAGACTGCCCAAAATTCAGCTTTTCCCTTAATTTCATTCGGAATGACCTCAAGGGCGGCAATTATTTTTTGATCTGCGTTATGGATCGTGTAACGGTTTGCATTCTGACGATCATCAAGGGTAAATGTCCAGCCAAAAACATACTGATAAAAATCTATAACCAAATTAGCATCAGAAACATATAATTCATTTTGTATCATGCGGCCATGAATCCCTTGGGTATCTTTACCTCCAAGATCATCACCCTGCCAAACAGTGAACCCTGCACCAGATGGATCACGAATAAGCGCAACCTGACCTTGTCCTTGAAAGTCTGTTGGCGGTACTTCAATAATCCCATTCTTTTCTTTAGCGCGTGCCACAGCTTGGTGAATATCTGGCACATGGATATAAGACATCCAAAATGATGGCATTCCCATATCTTGAAATTTAGTGGGCATTGTATAAACCCCCGCTGCCGTTTTCTTGCCAGCATAGGCAAAGATGTATTCACCCTGAGCATGGTATTTCCATCCCAAAACAGCTTTATAAAAGGTTTTGGCTTTCTCAAGATTTATTGCAGAAAGATCCGCCCAAACAAAATCAACATTTTTCATAAATTTATAACTCTATTATCAAACTAAGCCATTAATCGAAAGAAATATAAAATAGGCTATACTATATAGTATGCCAAAACAATTAGATTATATGTTAACAGAAAAAGAACTTGCCGAAATAGAGCAAGCGATCCGCAGCGCCCATGATGCTCGTATCCGTCAACGTGCCACCGCCATCCACATGTTGCATCTGGGACAATCGGTGACCGAAGTGGCTGAAATAATGGCCGTCAAATTACCAACGATTTACGGTTGGTATCATCGCTGGAAAGCAGAAGGGATTGCCGGCTTAGGTGATCGGGCTAAAAGTGGGCGTCCCCGTAAAACGGATGAAACGTATGAAAAACGGTTGGGTGAGATTGTTGAGCTTGCTCCCGAGGCATTAGGCTATTCATTTGTGCTATGGACTATCGAACGGTTACGTCAGCATATGTATAAAGAGACTGATATAAAGCTCAGTCCAGCCCGTTTTCGGGTGTTGATGAAGCGTTTAGGTTATGTGTATCGTCAACCGAAACATGATTTAAGCGCTCTACAAGATGCTGACGAGCAAGAACGGAGCAAGGAATTATTGGAGTGGTTGAAAAAAAAGCCCTTGGCGGGAAATATGAACTCCTCTTTATGGACGAAACAACCATGAGCATGCATCCGCCGCTACGAAAATGCTGGATGAAGCGTGGACAGACAAAGTTAATCCCTGCGCCCGGCATACAGCGATGGACACATGTCTTTGGGGCGTACAATTGGGTAACAGATAACATGAGTTGGACAATCGCACCTCGCAAAAATAGCAACGCTTTTATCACCTTTCTTGATCATCTCATGACGAAATGCTACCCTACACAAAAAGTGGTATTAGTACTCGATAACGCTACTTTTCATACGAGCCGAGCATCGATGGCTGCGATGAGTTCATTTGCTGATCGGTTGCAGGTGGTATGGCTCCCGAAGTATTCGCCATTTCTCAATCCTATCGAGCGCTATTGGCTACATCTGAAAAATCTAGCTTGCGCCAATAAGCTCTATATCGATTTAGATCATCTTCGCCAGCAGGTGGAGGGTGCTCTTATGCGACAGAACCTACCCAATTCCAATGATCGCTTTTCTTTATTAAAAAACTTACGACCAACGGCTTAACGTTGTATCTACATCATTGATTTTGTAAAAACACAAAACCCTAGATTTCACATAGGGTTTTGAACATAAAATATCAACCAATTATTTTGCTTTGGCCTTTTTCTTTTTAGCCGATTTATTATTATCCGCTTCTAGCTCCGCAATGGTGGCATGAATGTTGTCGATACTTTCTTGCATCCCGCGTTCGATATAGGGGAACGCTAACCACGCACTCATGAACCCAAAGAGCAAGCCTGTGATCACCCGAAATTCGGGGATCGTTTCGCGGGCATCCCAAAATTCAAAGGGGGGGTAACTCAGTAACTGGCTAAAACCATCTAACCCAATGGGGCCTAACCCTAACAACACATATAGCACCAAAGGCACAGGGCGAATTCGTTTGCGAACAAAAAGGAACAATATCCCCGCAAATGCCATCGCCGCATAGATGGCAATATCCCGCGCACACAGCGTCACCTTATAGCCCATTTGCTCATCGCCCCTAAAGGCACGCGCTGCCAGCGTTAAGGGCACACTCCAATCACTGAGTTCATTCTCACCTGTAAAGCTATAATCAGCGGCAACATCTTCACCAAAATTATCGGCTAACTCGTTACGGCGGCGCTCTTCATATAGGGCAACAAAGGTTGGCGATTGCGCGGCAACCTCATCAAAACTATCGAGCGCATCATATTCTGCGGCAGCACGAGGATAAAACGTTTGGTCGCCATACAGAAACATCGACCGAAATGCAAATTGATGGCATAGAGGACTATACATGGTATAGATCACACCTGCAGGGCCTGTTGCGCCGAGTTTCATCAGGGTAGGGGCAACAAAGGGCAACGCTACATAAATAAATAGTAAGGTCGTTACAATTTCAGCCCAGCGCCCTTGCCATTTGGCATAGCGTAAATTGCGCCGAATGAGTTTATTTCGCCGTTCTTTGAGCTTGGCATTTAAGGAATTATTATCCATAGGGTTGTATTCACCTTAGCGGTTCTGAAACTCTTGGGTAAGAGGGTACTATTCGATCCCGATAGCGACAAGCCCCGCTGTAAGCGTTTCAGGGGTGAGTTCCCCCCGTTGCACATATTGAATACGGCCATTGGCATCCACAAAAAAAGTGGTCGGTAACCCTGTTACGCGATAGCGTTGTTCTAGGCTCCGTTGATCATCATCCACAATAATGGGAAATTGGATGTTGGTCTGCGCTAACCATGTGGTAACGGTTTCATCATCTTCAAGCCCTACATTAATCCCCACCACCATTAGACCATCTCGGTACAGTTGATCCAAAACGGGCATTTCAGTAATACAGGGAATACACCATGTTGCCCAAAAATTGATGATTAACGGTGTTTCTACTAATTCAGGAGTAAAACGGTCACCCGCAAGCGTTTCGCGCTCAAAATTGGGCGTAATACCGCCCTCATAGGGTGCTTGGATGGGATTGCCTTCAAGATCAGTTACGGTAAACTGGTTGAGTTCGGGTAACCCCGCCCGCCATAAGATCAAAAAAGCGCAGCCCATCAACAGAACTGCGCCCACTTTTGATTGCCACTGATTAGGCATCAGAATCAAAACTATCGAGTAGTTCTAATAACTGTGCTTCAATCAGAGGGCCACTATGACGCTCAATTACCACGCCATGCCCATCAATCAAGACACTGGTGGGGTAAGCAGTCACTTCAAAGAGATCATTAATTTCGCCAGATTCATCCAACCCGATGACAAATTCTAAACCGAGTTCATCCACAAACGGTTGAATCTGTTCGGGGGGCTCTAAAAAGTCCACCGCAATGACATTAAAGCCCCGATCTTTGTATTCATCATAGATGTTTTGGAAGGCGGGCATTTCGATTTGGCAAGGGCCGCACCATGTCGCCCAAAAATTCAACAAAATCACGGTATCCCCGCGCAAGGATTCCAGATCATAACTTTCGCCATTAAGTGTCGTAATCGTAAAGTTAGGTGCTAGGTTGCCTTCTTCTAAGCCAACTTCCAAGGCACTGTAATCAAAATCGGCTTGAGCAGTAAAAATACTGCTGGTGATCTCGCCTTGGCGCGACGATAGCGGCGATGAAATATTGGTTAGTTTATCTGTCCCATCGGTGATGCAGTTCCCCAATGTCCCAAGCATAATGTGTCCTTCCGCAACACCTGCGGCACACGCTTCGACCCGTACCGAAAATTCACCAAGTTCACCTTCACCACCAACGCGGGATAGTTCTTCTAAATTCCCAGACAGGATAAGGAAACCAATAAAGATGAGCAAAATTCCGCTAACATATTCGACTTTGCGCATATTGCGTTTGAGACCACGCATGACGCCACTGGCTTGATTTAAGGCAAACGCTGTAATCAAAAATGGAACCCCTAAGCCCATCGAATAGGCAAACAGTAAACTGCCCGCTGTAAGCAACGATGCACCATCAGCAGAAGCATCCGCAGCAAGTGCTAAGATACTGCCATAGATAGGGCCAATGCAGGGCGTCCATCCCGCAGCAAACACTGTTCCCATCCCAAAGGAGCCAATGTAGCCTTTTTCTTGCTTGTCACCCATTTCCAAATTACGGGTGTCGCTAATCAATGCAACCTGCAATTGCATGATGGCTTTTGACCAAAAATCGCCAATACTGTCTGCGGTATTCATGGGGGTGCGAAAGAAATACGCCAACAAGAGGAATAATCCAATAAATAACCCAATGGTAACTGGGTTTTCAGGGGTGACTTCTAATGCCCAAATCAGATACCCACCAAAGATGGCTAAAAAGATGATGGTAAAGAACCAACCAAAAAAGCGATCGTCTTTCATGTATTCAGCCATCTTCAAGCCACGATTGAACACTGGATCAAGCGCTTTCATGATGTACAGACCAAAAAAGATCACTGCAACCCCACCCAAGCGCGTTAAGATACCCGGAATATCGATCCCAATCGTGTTCAAAAAGGATGAAAATGCCGTTGTTAGCAATCCAAACCCGACAAAAAAGGCGGTAAAGCCTAATACAAATGCAAGCCCATTTAAGAGGGTCGCAAATTTTCCGCGTTGTTCATCACCTGCGGCAGCGGTAGCGTGCCCACCGATATACCCTACATAAGCGGGAACAAGCGGCAACACACATGGGGAAATAAATGAAACAAGCCCAGCAAGGATGGCTAAGCCAATAGTTGGTTCTCCGACCATAAAGTCTGCTCCAATGATTTACTATTTTCTACAATGCAGACGCCCTTAGCGCGTCATGACTTACGTTTCAGTATGGTTAGGGAATAATGAGTTTTGCCCCAATCGGTAAACTAGCAAAAACGAGCTTTGCTCCCAAAATGGGTAATTCTAGCGTAGCGGTTTCTTGTTTGAAGTTATTATGGCTGTGTATGCCGTGTAATTTGATACCGTTACTGGCTTCAAGATGCCAAGGGGTGTTGCTTTCTGGCACAAATTGTTTACGACGAATGGTATATGTCCCACTTTTGATTGTCGGTGGGTGGGTCGCTTGGATCGTGGCAACGATATTTTCATCCCGATATATCATTAAGGTATGTTTATGATACACCGCGTGAGTCGCTTGGATATTTTTAGGCGTGATGGCACGCTGAACATGACTTGCTTGAAACCATACATTCTGCTGATTGTAGTGTGTTTTAAGCCACACATCCCCATTCGCATCGGTTAGGCTATCTTGCGCTAAGAGTACCGCCCCATGCCCTACACGCCCTTTTAACGGCGCATTAGCCGTACAAAATGCTCGCAAGGCAACATATGGGGCACTGACTTCCACATGAACCGGCAAACGCCCTAAGGCGTACCCATGACGGGGCAACATCGGTTGAATGGCATCTTCGGGGATATAGCCCCCACTCACACGCACCCATCCATCTTGCACAGAAAAAATTTTCCGCACACTATCCGGCAAATAGAGTTCACTAGCCATGCCACGCTCTCGGATAGGAGTGTCTGTTGGGCGAGCTTGGGCTTCCACAAAGTATAAAATCCGCCCTTGGTCAGGCACATAATCAGCAAATATCAAATCCGGTAAACTGAGGCTGATACCTGTAATTCCTGCCAACTTCAAAAAAGATCGACGTGAAAGCGTAAAGGTCATACGATTGTCACCATAATTTGATGAATACTAGCAATACCATTTGGAAAGGCTTCGTTCGGGGTTCCATCACTGGGTTGATGTTGTGTGAATCCTTGATTATCCGTCGCACGAGCTTCGATCTGAATAGTTCCGCTGGTTTCGGGTGTCCAATCTAAAAACCAAGGTGTCCATGCTAACGGGGTTTCTGGTTGATTTAAGGTTGTCGGAATCCACGCCCCGCCATCAAATCGAATATCAACCTGTGTAATGGCGCGATCCCCTGCGAAGGCAATTCCTTGAATCCGTATCGATTGCCCTTGTGGGAATATCCCCTGTAAGGGATCAATAATAGCATGAGTTTGAACAATCGAATCATCTGACCAACCACGCGATTCCCAATAGCCTTTGAAGGTGTGATCAATCCATTCAATTGAGGTCAGCGCCTTTACCATTTTTTGTCCATATGTACCTGCCACCACCAAGCGCAACGGATACCCATGCTCACGCGGGAGCGGTTGCCCATCCATTTCATATACTAATAAAGTTTCAGAATGTAACAACATCGCAATGGGTAACGCGGTTTGGTAACCATCATGCCCTGTTAACTTGGCATAGGTGGCTCCAAACGGGATTTTATTACCCAATACATCCCGCGCCCGAACGCCCCGCCAAGAAGCTGTTCCAATCATCGTCCCCCCCAGTGGGTTACCAATACAAGCAATCGTGCGGGGTGTAATGTGTGACGGAAAATGCTGAATCTCTGATAAGGTAATTTCTGTTGGCGGTGTATCAAGATTGTTATCTTTGAGGGTTAAGCGCCATGTTTGCAGATCGACAGGGGTGCTAGCCACACGAATTGACTGCACCGGCATCTGATGCCGTGAGCGATTGACCATCGCTGGTGGTGGTACACTTGCCGCCACGGGAACCGACCCCGTAAGGCGTAATAAAAAGTCACGACGATTCATCGGGCAACGCTCCCTTGACGCAATAACAAGCCCCGCGCCACAATGCCCATACCCAACACGATCAAGATACTACCGAGTAAGGTTTGTTCCCAATTGATTAAGTCTTGGGTATCCAACAATAAGCTGATGCTAATCCCGACCAGTCCACTGGCAGCTAAAAAGCGCCCGCCCTGTTTAGTGATGAGCGCAACCAATGCCCATACCATGGCTAAACCCAATAACGCCGCAGGCCACCATTGTTCGGCTTGGGCAGATGTTTCTCCCAAGTTATGCAGTGTCCAAAAGATACCGCCTGCCACTAATCCAACCGATAACAACAATAAGCTAGGATTCATGGCATCCCATGCCAATAGACGCGGTAAACGTCGCCGCCGTTGGGGGCGCGGTGGCGGTTCATCATCGGGAACATCCGAATCTAAAAATTCGCTTTCGCGCTCAACGGGTGGCACATATGGCATCAGCGGGGCGGCAGTTTCATCAGGGGTGGGGATGTCGGGTGAAACTCGCTCTAATGGGGGTCTTGTTGTGGGTTCTGCGCTCGATTCAGGATCAGAATCATCCTCCTCATCATGGATTTCTTCAATCTCGCCTTCAATGATGTCATCGTCAATATTTTTTTTGCGGCGGCGGAAAAATCCCATCCTAAACCCTCATGTATAGTCTGTTACGATTTGCAATTATTGTAACATGATTAAGGGGTTAAACGTTTTTCCATTAACCAACACGGTTCATGCACCTCAACGTCGATTCCCTGATGATTAGTATATGACCAGTTCCCAGCATCATCCCCATAGATGTGATACCCCAGCTTTGCATACAAGCGTTTAGCTGGGTGATTGCCTTTAGCGACAGCAATCGTTGCACGCCGCAATCGACGGTTGATCATATCCTGTTCCGCCAATGTGATGAGCTGTGACGCAATCCCCATATGACGAAATGGTTCTTGTACCCGCAAGGAATATAAATAGCCACGCGGGTCAGGACGCCCCCATAATTTCCCCTTGGGGTTAAACAAGATAAAGACTTGCCCAATCGGGAAATTATTAAAGTCAGCCAGCAGCATCGCTCGTTGTCCCGTTAGTTGTTCATGGTAGGTTTGCTCAAACACACGCCGAAAATGAGTATATTCACCAGCCCATTCCAGCTTAGGCAAATCGTCACGAGTGGCAAGGCGAAAGGTAATGCTTTTATTGACGGGTAAGGTCTTGTATGCGGTTTCGGATATATTGTTGCTCATCATCAGGATTTTGAATCTTTCCATCTAGCCATGCGGCGCGGACTTCCCACAGTAACTCACCAATTTGAGGGCTGGGGGGCAGTCCCATCTGTTGTATGTCGTACCCATTACGGGTTGGGTGGATATGTTGCCATGTGGTGGCTAGCGCCTTCATTTTGGCGCGTTCTGCCTCAGTTGCTAATAACCAAGTGACCATCCAAGCGGCTTCGCCTAAATGCTCATACTGCCGAACAGTTTCACTCGGGGTAGCATCCGCTAACATAGCGCGTTGAGTATAGGCCAACTGAACATGCTTTAACTGGCGACTTACGGTTTTAGGTAACCGTAACCGGTTGGTAAGCGCATCTAAATCGGATACATGATAGGTCAATAATCCCCAAATAATGATTGACCAATCGGTGGTGAGTGCCCAAGGCGGATTAGCGTAAACCTGTTGGGCGGCTTCGTAATCGATAATATGGTCACTACAGGCTTCTAAACTGGGATGAATAGCTTTTAAGATGCCGATTTCTCCCATACGTTCCAGATCGGCTGCCCAACTACCTTCCGTAAAGATCAGATCCAATTCATGGCGCACCCGATCACCGCTCAGGCGTTCCACAAGGGGCAAAGCTGATTTCAGGAGGTTAAGCGTTCGGGATTCAATCTCAAAACCAAAGCGCTGTTCAAAGCGTACTGCCCGCAAAATCCGCGTTGGGTCATCAATAAAACTGAGACTATGCAACACTCGTATAACCCCATTGTCCAGATCAGACGCCCCGTTATAAAAATCCATCAGTTGCCCTAGCGGCGGTGGTGCAAGCCGAAGGGCTAACGCATTGATGCTAAAATCGCGGCGGTGTAAATCTAGCTTGATCGACCCTTCGCGTACAGTTGGTAAAGCCGTTGGTTCTTCATAAAATTCAGCGCGGCTGGTCGCAAAATCAATGTTATCGGGATATTCCTCTGCGACCCACTCATAGCCTAATTGTTGAATAATGTCTGGGGTGATCTTCCACTTTGCTGTGCCAAACTGTTGATGCTGGTGCAACGCTCCACCAAAACGCTCATGCAAACTTTGGGCTAAGTCGATGGCGTTGCCTTCCACCACCAAATCAATGTCAAGATTAGGCCGTTGCAAGAGCAAATCACGGACAATACCCCCCACCAGATATAAGCCTTTTTCCTGTTGATTGGCATGTTCAGCAATGGTTTCCAACAAAGCCCGTACCCCATCAGAGAGAATGGTTTGATACGCCGCAATATGAGTTTCATCAGCGTCGGTTTGGTTCCCGGAACGCTCACCCCAATGCTTGATTAAGTCTGTCCGCGTTACAATACCAATTAATTCCCCTGCATCATCCACGACAGGCATTTGTCCCCACCCGGTGTTCAGCATTTTATCGCGCAGGGTATTAATCGAATCCTGTGGCGTAACAGAATGGTCACCCAATTCCATCACTTCATCAATTGAATTTTTGTGCATTTTATGGAGCATGGCACGCTCAATAGCACGGCTGGTAATGCGTCCCCATAACTTGCCATCTTTCAGCACAGGATACCCCTCATGCCCCGTTTTGAGGATATGATCGTGAGCATCGCCAATCGACATTTGATAGTCAAGGCTCTGAACACCATAAGACATCAAGGTTTCAACCTGTAAGGCAGGGGTGGTAAATCGTGGTAACACATCAATCAGTTGTTTTAGGGTTGCTTCAAGGTCACTTTGTTTAACCAATGCTGCCGCTGCGCGCGGATGCCCATTCCCACCAAATTGCTGCATCAGGGAACCCAGATCGATTTCATCAACCCTTGATCGAGCAATCAATTGCACTTTTTGCTCAACTTGAATCCCTAAAATCACAGCATTTACATCGTAGAGCTTTAAAAATTCGGAAGCCAGTAGCGCCACTTCCGCAATATGTTCAGCACTTTTAGCCGATGTAACCAGCACATCATGGCCTTGGATGGAGAGTACCGCTGCTGATTGTTGGAGCCTGTGCAATAAGTTCGCTTGGGCGTCACTCATTTCGGGACGGATGTACCGTCGCACCAGATCGAGATCCGCGCCTTTTTCAAGCAACCATGCCGCCGCATAAATATCGCGTGGGGTTGTATTTTTGTAACTCAGGCTCCCCGTATCCTCATAAATACCCAACATCATGAGCGTGGCTTCTAAGCTCGTCACATTGATATGGCGTTCGATTAGTTCTTCAATCAACAGCGTCACATTCGCGCCAGTGCTATCACCTGTAATGATATAGTGATCAGGTAAATCGGTACGGTGAACATGATGATCGATAATATGCACCGGGGTATCATCCCGCATTCCTCGTGCCATCTCAAACTTTTGTGTATCCACCACATACACTTGCTCAATGGTGACTCGTCGGGGCGAATCATCTTTTGGGATCAGCTTCCATTGGCGGTCATAGAGCAACAAAAAGCGGCGTACATTACTATTCACGCGCTTCGGCAAAATAGGCAGGGCTTTGGGCTGTAGCTTACACATAGCCAGCAAGGATGCCACAGCATCAAAATCGGCGTTATTATGTGTCAAAATCAACTTCATCAGAACCCACTAACCTCTAACGGCTTTGGCAATACCAAAGATTAAGCGTCCGATGGTCTTCCGCCCAAGCTTGACGACCATTCCTAGGAATCGCGCCAAGGCTTCTGGGGGGCGTGGGGGCAAAATCGCATAGGGTGGTTGGGGGTCTTGTTGATTGGCTAACACCGCATTTGCGGCAGCAATACCCGTAATGGTGCAGCGTTCCATCCATAATGCGGGGGTCGGATACCCAATCCAATCCCCACAGGCATAGAGCTTTTCCCAAGGGGTGTTTACGTGGAGGCTATCCTCGTCAAGTGGAATCATAAATTGTGTTTGTGTGGCACTGTTACGGCGCACCGTGCCATGAATAAAATGCCCGCGCAGTTCTGGGAAGGCCGCTTGCACTTCTTTGGTGGCTTCAATGATCAGGAGTTCATCACGCTTCATGATGATCGAATCATCTGCATAGAGGTGAACTTCAATCGCGCTGCCCCCTGTTTGCTGGTGCCACTCAATAAATTCATCTTGCATCCGATGCAGCCAAAAAAAGTTGTCGACCAAAAAATCACCCGTAAACATGCCCCCCATCGCCCCATCACGCGGCACAGTATCAAACCATAAACGGATGTTGGCATTTCTGAGGCTGGGCGGAAATGTGATTTTTCGGGCTTCGGCAGCCGTTGCGGCGCTGGTTGTCAAAATCTTTTCGGCGCTGCTTGGATGCACGGCTAAAATGACCTGTTCTGCGCTCAGTGTTCGGGTGATATGGTGGGTCGCATCCTCAAATTGGATGTCCCATCCATCGCCATTTTTCAAAAGTGCTTTGGCACGTGCCCCAAACAAAACCTTCCCCTCACGCGCTTCAATAAAATCAATCATTGGGTGAATCAGGCTTTCATTGGGGTTACTAGGGAAGTAATCCAAGCGCCATGTGTCGCGCCGTAACATGGTATAAAAGCGCATGGCAGCAATGAAACTGGTCAAACTGATTTTGCTAGAGGGAGCCGCTAATAAACTATGCGCTAATCCTACAAATGTGGCGCGGAGGTTTGGCGTCCACCCCCGAAAAAATTCTTGATAGCCTAAACCATCTAACCGAACCTTTTCTTCAATCGGGTCTAGCCCCGTTGCCCACATTAAGCTAATGATAAATCCGGGCAAAGATAAAAAGTCTAAGGGGGTAATCGTCCGCCAGAATTTGGGTAGCAACAACAGTTGTAAATAGTGTAATGGGGCAGGAATCCATGTTGACCGAATGCTGTTCCCAGCTTCAACCGCACGGGTTTCAGTCCCCCATCGATTGATCCACTCCTCACCAGTAGAAGGTCGTAATGTAAGATCGGGCAAAAATTCTTTTAACACCGCGCGCATATTGTCATACCCCCCCCATACCGCATGAATGCCATGTTGGGAATTAAATGACCATGTTTGCCCTTGATGGTCAAAGGTTTCAGGGTCACCGCCTGCAATGCGCCCCCCCGCCCATTCAGTGTCAGCTTCTAGGAGTAATACGGGCAAGTCACGTTTGGCGAGGTGAATAGCAGCCATAAAGCCCGCCAGCCCCCCGCCAATCACAACCACCGGAAAACGGTTGTCTGTCATGTGCCTTAATTATTTTTTGCTATTTTTTTTCAATTGTTTGAGCAATTCATCCTTATTGGCAAACGGTGATTTCATAATCGTTTGCGCAGATTCAGATTGTTCTTCCAATTTTTTAGCATCTTCTTCTTTAAGCGCAGGCTTTTTCATTGCCGTTTTAGGCTCCAGTGTATCATCTTTGACCAATGGTGCCGTGGGTGGACGCTTTAAGGGTGCGGTGATACCAGCACGTGCCAATAATTCTTTACGAATATCTGGGGCTTTTGCCAAGGTGATGTCCGAAGCGGCTTTTTGGATTTCTTCTGGAATATGGCGCTCAGCTTCTTGCACATCTTTAATCGCTTTGATGAGCTCATCCATGCCAACTGGTTTTGGCAAAACCATATCACCGCCACTCTCGATACGACGATCTTCAATATCCAGTGCATCATAAGCGGTGACAAAGATAACGGGTAAATGACGTGTTTTAGGGTCTGCTCGTAACATTTTACAGAGTTGGAACCCATCCAACTTTGGCATCATCACATCTAGCAACACAACGTCAGGTTGTTCAACCTGCGCCATTGTGATGGCTTCGAGCGAATTGAGAGTGGTATAGGCTTCGTAGCCACTAAGCTCTACGATCATTTTCAGTAATTTAAGGGTGTCAATTTCATCATCGACAATAAGAACACGTTGTTGCATCGCCATAAGTATTACTCCCAGCCTGAGATTAAAATATTACCTGCACGATAGGCGGCAGCGGCATTGAATAGCGCCACACCACCAAATAAAAGTGCCGTTCGTTGGTTGTCATTGCCCCTCATAATGGCAAAAACCCCCGGCAAGCTAATGACAAAGTACACAGCATAAAGATAATAAACAGTACGGATAATACGTTCCGATGGATTATCAGGATCAATGCCTATCGGTTCCAAGCCTTGAATCGTCAAAATAATTGCCATGATCAGAATCGCACTCGCTAAGCCTGTATTCGTCCACATCGCGCCCCAAAATTCACCGCTAATCGGGACGTTACGCCCAGCTAATACTGCCGCATAAATACCCAACATGAAAGAGAATAAAACATATGCTGTATTAAACGATTGCCAAATAACTTCCAAACGGTCACCTCAATGTATTGTTATGCTGTTTGTATATTCTAACGGTTTTGTGATAAAAATCCGATTAAAAAAACAAAATCGGAGCAAAAAACTCCGATTTTTGTACCATTTGTCAGGTGGTTAGGTCAAGTAATCCCGCAAATTGTGTGCTAAGCGTGGATTCCGCAATCGCCTGAGCGCCTCTTTTTCAAGTTGACGAATCCGCTCACGGCTCAGCCCAAATTTATTTGCGATTTCTTCGAGTGTATGGGGTTCCCCACCGCCCAATCCAAAACGCAGTCGTAAGATATGGCTTTGGCGTGGTGTGAGTTCTGATAGAATTTTTTCAATGGTTTCTTGTAAGAGGTTTTGTGTGGCAGATTCTACCGGGCTAGGGGTGTCTTGGTCTTCAATGAAGTCGCCAAATTCGCTATCCCCCTCATCACCAACCGGGCGTTCCAAGGCAATCGCATGTTGGCTAGCATCCATCATGCTGCGCACCGCTTCGACAGCGATCTCCATTTTTTTGGCAATTTCTTCGGGGGTGGGGCGGCGTCCTAATTCTTGCTCTAACTCTTGCGCAGTGCGATACATTTGGCGGATTCGTTCCGTCATATGGAGTGGAATCCGAATGGTGCGTGTTTTTTGCGCAAGAGCGCGAGTAATCGCTTGGCGAATCCACCATGTTGCATAGGTCGAAAAACGATTGCCGCGTTTATAGTCATACTTATCCACCGCACGCATCAATCCAACATTGCCTTCTTGGATCAAGTCAGGGAAAGGGAAGCCTTGCCCCATGTAGCGCTTAGCAATACTGACAACTAAACGGGTATTGGCACGGCCAAGGTGTTCACGAGCAGCTTGCCCATCCATCACTAACTCGGTTAAGGTTCTGTAAACTGCACTGGGGAGTGGTGTGTGTTGGGTGAGGTCTAGTTGGCGTTTGGCTTCGCGCCCAAGTTCAATACGACGGGCGAGGGTAATTTCTTCAGTGGCTAACAGGAGGGGCTCTTGTGCCATTTGGCGAAAATACAAGCCAACAGGATCATCAGGGGAAACCGCATTAATATCACCAACCGTTGGGTCAGCTGAGGATTCAGCAGCTTGCTGACGCGGGCTCATCATGGCGATGTTACGCTCCCGCTTGTGCTCTTCCTCCTCACGATCACGGAGTTCAATCCCAAGCTCATCGAGTTCATCAATGATGCCTTCCAGAGTCCGTGGGTCGTCCCCTTCAACCTCCATTACCTCCATCACATCTTCATAGGTAACGTACCCCTGCTGGTCTGCGCGGTGCATGAGTTCCTGAATCACGGAAGCCTCCTGTTCGATTGATAAGTTCTATATAAATAAAAAATGTTGCGTTGTTAAGACGCAACATTTGGTAAGGTAAGTCACTGATTGGTGGGGGCGATTGTTGTTGTACAAATGCCAAACCAAGTTTGCATGAGCCTACCTTTTACCGACGAGAGAAAATGAGTCCAATTAAAATTTGGTACTATGTGCATCATATCACAAACGCAAGTAGATTAAAAGTCCCCAAAATTGCATTGATCTTATAGAATAGAATCGAAAACATTCTGATTAAATAGTACTTTCAGTTTATTTCATTTGTTTTGAAGGCTGATCAACATAAATTAACGTTTGCAACCAATCCATTTTTTGCCTACAATCACTTGATTCTATTACTCTTGCGAGAAAAAGGTAGCAGGTTGGTTGCCTTGAGGAGGCTGTTTTGTGGCTACGCCATTATTAGAAGTTAAAAATTTAACCGTTAAGTTTCACACCGATGAAGGTGTGGTACATGCTGTTAATGATGTCAGTTATGTGTTGTACGAAGGGGAAACCCTCGGTGTTGTGGGGGAATCTGGCTCTGGGAAAAGTGTCCATGCACTGACCATGATGGGGCTCATCCCAACCCCTCCCGGTAAAGTCGAAGCGGGAGAAGTCATCTTCCGTGGACGCGATTTACTCAAAATTCCCTCAAACCAATTGCGGTTGGTGCGGGGGGCAGAAATCGCCATGATCTTTCAAGATCCAATGACCTCACTCAATCCGGTGCTAACCATTGGGCGTCAGATCACGGAATCACTCAAACTGCATTTAGGTATGAACACACAACAAGCCAACAATCGGGCGGTAGAGTTGCTCGACATGGTTGGGATTCCAGACTCACGGCGGCGCTTAAAAAGCTACCCGCATCAATTTTCGGGCGGGCAACGCCAACGGATCATGATTGCGATGGCTCTATCTTGTAATCCTCAATTGCTGATTGCAGACGAACCAACAACCGCGCTGGATGTGACAATTCAAGCCGAAATCATTGATCTGGTCAAAGACCTCAGTAAAGAACTTGGCATGGCCATGATCTGGATCACCCATGACTTAGGTGTAGTAGCAGGTATTGCGGACACACTCCAAGTGATGTATGGTGGACGTATTATGGAGCGTGGCCCCATTGATACAGTCTTTAAAGACCCACGTAGTGCTTATACCCTTGGGTTGCTAAACTCCATCCCCCGCCTAGACCAAAAAGGTCGTAATCGACTCAAACAAATTGAGGGGTCGCCCCCAGATATGCGGAATTTGCCCCCCGGTGATCCGTTTGCACCCCGCAATCCATATGCAACCGAACGTTGCTGGCAAGAAGTGCCACCATTGCGCCCTGCACCAGAAAGCGATCCCAACCACTTGGTTGCTGCATGGTACGACTTGCGCACCGCTACTGAAGAAGAAGGAAAAGTGCTTTCATGACCAATTTAGCAGCGATGTCTGATGTACTCTCTAAGGCAGATAACAAAGATGTCATTTTGAGTGTACGCAACCTCAAAAAATACTTCCCCATCACCGCTGGCTTTTTAATCCAACGTACCGTTGATTATGTGCGGGCAGTGGATGATGTGAGCTTTGATGTGTATCGTGGCGAAACACTGGGGCTCGTTGGTGAATCCGGATCAGGTAAAAGCACTACTGGACGCACCTTGTTACAGCTTTATGAACCAACGGGTGGAAATGTCTATTTTGAGGGGAAAGACCTCACAAAACTGGATGGCCCCGGTTTACGGAAGTTACGCCGCGATATGCAAATGATCTTCCAAGACCCCTACGCCTCTTTGAACCCTCGGATGAACGTTGGGCGTATTGTTGCGGAGCCACTGGTTGTGCACGGAATGGGTGATGAAAAAGAACGCAAGGATCGGGTCGCTTATTTACTAGAAAAAGTAGGGTTGAATCCCTATTTTGTGAACCGATATCCACATGAATTTTCAGGTGGGCAACGCCAACGGATCGGGATTGCCCGTGCTTTAGCACTAGACCCCTCATTCATTGTCTGTGACGAACCGATTTCTGCATTGGATGTGTCAATTCAAGCACAGGTTGTTAACCTCTTGCAAGACTTACAAGAAGAACTTGGGTTAACCTATTTGTTCATTGCGCATGACTTAAGTATGATTCGGTATATTTGTGATCGTGTTGCGGTTATGTATTTAGGTAAGATTGTTGAAATTGGCCCCACTGACGAAGTGTACGACAATCCACAACATCCCTACACACAATTGCTACTCTCAGCAGTGCCGATTCCTGACCCAGAAGTAGAAAAAGGACGCCGCCGTAAGGATCGTCCGGATGATTTGCGCGAATATATCGAGCAACCGACTGTCTACAAAGAAGTGTCCCCCGGACACCTCGTTGCAACCATTGCATCATCATAAATAATAACAAGTAGGGGGCATCATATGATGCCCCACCATACCAGATTTAAAGGGGCGGCTTATGTCTGAGGAGTCAATAAAAAAATCCGATCAGCAAGACGCCAAGCCCATTAATTTGCTAGACGAAGAAAACCGTGAACGATCATCTCCCTTAGCAGATTCTTGGCAACAGTTCCGAAAAAATCGGGCGGCAGTGTTTGCGTTATTGGTTATTTTTGCCTTTTTATTTGTCGCGCTTACTGCCCAGCTATGGACTTCCCTTGGCGTATTAGACCAGCGCAATGGGTTTGAGACCTTCCACGAAATTAACCCCCCCGGCCTTGAACAAGTTGACCCCTTTGCTGACCCCGGCACCTGTGCCCGCGAAGGGTTACGCGCTGCGGAATCATGGTGTGCCTTGCTACCAGAAGAAGAACAGGCACGTTTTCCAACACAATGCGCTGTAGGAGCAACCCAACCCGGCGATCCGCAGTGGTGTTTTGTGATGGGGTCGGATCGTGTGGGACGCGACATCATGACTCAGGTGGTGTATGGTTCCCAGATTTCAATTGCGGTTGCGTTGCTTGGCAGCAGTGTGAGCTTGGTCATTGGGTTAGTCTACGGACTCATTTCAGGCTATTATGGCGGTGTAGTGGATAACGTCATGATGCGCTTTGTTGACTTTTTGCTAGGGCTGCCCGGATTAGTCATTATCATTTTGATGTCGGTCTTTTTCCGTGAAGTACAACGTGAATATCAAGATGCAACTGGCTTTTTAGGCTTTATCGTTGATCTAAATGGATCAATGGGTGGCTTACTATTCTTGTTTATTGCCATTGGTTTACTTAGTTGGATCGGCATGGCGCGTTTGACCCGTGGGCAAGTACTTGCTTACCGCGAACAAGAGTTTGTGTTAGCCGCAAAAGCTGTTGGTGCAAAAGATAATCGGATCATTTTTCTCCATCTACTCCCTAACATTATCGGTCCCTTATTGGTTGCCGAAACCTTAGCAGTACCCGGATACATTTTCACAGAAGCTTTTCTAAGCTTCATTGGGTTGGGCGTACAACCCGGTACACCGAGTTGGGGCGCGATGATCAGCATTGTGCGCGATCAGGGTGGCTTTAACTCCAATCAGTACATTTGGGTAGTGCCTGGCATCGCCTTAGCATTATTGACACTCGCCTTCAATTTCTTTGGGGATGGCTTGCGGGATGCCCTCGATCCCCGTTTACGAGGATCATAAGCCATGAATACACAAAAACCCTTACTGGTTGCCATTTTCTTGATCTTGGCATCGTTAGCTTGTTATTCGGACAGCCCCTTATGGTTGGGGGGAGAACTAACACCCCCTGCGCCAACGATTACCCCCTTACCCGTGCCGCAGACTGATCAAGTCAATTTGGCAACGAATGATCTAGCCCTTGTGCCAGAAGCGGCTGTTGGTGCCTCTTTTCGCTTTGACTTAACAACCGTTCCGGAACCCCTCGCCCCTGATTTGAGCAACAAGTCGCCCCAATCATGCAGTAAAAATTCGGTGGTGCGGATTTTATATAGTGGCTTAGATGAACAAGGTATTGTATACCATCTGGTGGATTGTAGCGGGGTTGCAGGTTGGACACCTGAATTTAACTTATTAGGCCCTATTACAATCCGTGTAAATGATCGGGCATTAACCACAGCGGCAGGGGTTAATGAAAGCAACCGCTATGTCGTCGAACTCAGTGATCCCCCGTATGAAGAAGGTGGTGCGTTGCGGCAACAAGCCGATTGTCGCGTAAATGATACGGTACAAGTTGTCGATATTAAGGGGTTAGCCTCTGGCGAAATTTACTACAAAATTCGCTGCACAAATCCCATTAACCCCGTCACCCCTAATATCGGATGGGTACTGTCTGATGGATTATTTGGCCCTGTGCGCTTTCAAAATGGCGAAGTTGGGCTGGTTCCACGAGAAACAGAAACCATCAACTTAACTGAATTGGCTGACGAAGGTGAGGTTGTGGCGAGTTGTGCCGCCAATGAACTCGTCACGATTACGGATACCCCCGTACAACGGTTGGGCGATGAATTGTTTTATGAAATGACCTGTGAAGCGGGTACAGGGTGGGCAAATCAAACCGTTCTGGTAGGGCCAGTGCCATATGCCATCGGTGAACAGGTCTTGATCACCGCACCGGGGGTAACCAATAGTGCTGAGGTTTTCACCACAGTAGCAACCGCCCCTGACACTGAAACAGCTCCCACCACCTTAGAGGATGAGCCCGAAGCGCTACCAATGGCGAATTTGACTGCTAACCCTGAACCTTTATTACTAGATAATGCAATCGGGGCATGTGATGACGCTACCGTTACGATGATTAGTGATCTGGCAGGGATTGGTGACGCCGTTTATGCAGAAGTCACGTGTAATGATGTCACCGGCTGGTTAGATGTACAGCGATTATATGGTACTGTTGAATATACACTAGGTGATACAGTATCTCTTGGAGAAACCGCTTTGATCGGCTTTAGCCAACGGGGGATTTTCCTGTCGATTGAGTTATTCGACATAGAAGGATCTTCTGGTGGGTCTAGCGTGATCGCCGGTGAATGTGTGTTTGATTTTGACACCAACACCCCTATAGACGCGCAGTTAGTGGATGTTGGTTATTATCGGTCATCGACAGGGCAAATTGTGGGGGTGTTTTACCGCGCACAATGCCAAGCAGAAGATGGCAGCACCGTTGAAGGTTGGATCAATCAAGATCGGATTGGAGAATAAGCCCCATGTTTAAATTTATTGTGCGGCGATTACTCATCACCATTCCCATTTTGTTGGCGATCTTAGTGGTGACTTTTGCCTTTATCCAAGCATTACCGGGTGGCCCTTTTGATGCCAGTGGCGAACGTGCCTTGCCACCACATATCCGCGCACAGCTGGAGCAACAATTTAACCTCAATAAATCCGTTTTTGTGAATTTACCAAGTGATGGACGTGGGTCAGAAACTGCATGGGGCACAACACTCAGTGTCAAAGGGCACTCTGATTCTGGCTATGTGGAAGAAACCTTCCCAGAACCCGACAGTGCCGGGATTCAACTTTTTGGGGAATATAACCTCATTGACAATGGCGCAGCGTCTTGTGTCGGGCAAAAGACAGAACCCGGTTGGGCACTCATCGCCCAGCGCCAAGAGTGTATTATCACAGGTGGTAGCCAAGAAGAAACCTTTGCCGAAGTTCGTGAAGTAACCCGTGTAGACTTATTTGATTCCCAATTTTTTCTTTATATGTACAATGCAGTTCAGCTAGATTTTGGTCCCTCGTTGAACTTGGCACAAGTTCGCCAAAATAAACAAGTCATTGATGACATCCGTGAGCGAGTTCCTGTATCCATGCAATTAGGCATTTGGTCATCATTGTTAGGGTTTGCATTAGGGATCCCCTTAGGAGTGGTAGCCGCCGTTTATCACAACAGTAGCATTGATTATTCCGCCACACTCTTGGCCGTGATCGGACAATCAATCCCCTCGATTGTGTTGGGGCCTGTGCTGATTGTCTTTTTCGCTGTTCAGCTAGATGTTGTGCCGGTGACAGATGGCGACGCATGGAAAGAATTTACCCAACTCGACACATGGCGCGAGGATGCCACAGGATTTGCTGGACGTTACTTTAAAGCCATCATCATGCCTGTGTTAACGATTGGTACTGGCATGACCGCCGGCATCGCCCGTTTAACCCGTGCAAGCTTATTGCAAGTTTTAAATGAGGATTACATCCGCACCGCACGCTCAAAAGGGCTGCGCAGCCGCACCGTAATCTATTTACATGCCTTAAAAAATTCACTTATCCCTGTTGTCACGGGGTTTGGTGGGCTGTTGGCGGGGATTGTTTCAGGGAGTTTTGTGGTTGAAGAAATCTTCTCTATCCCCGGTATGGGGTCAACCTTTATTGAAGCCGTTGGCGCACGCGACTATACCACCATTATGGGCGTCACCATATTTTTCTCAACAATCTTGATTTTAGGGAATCTGTTAGTTGATGTGATGTACGCATGGTTAGACCCTCGTATTCGCTTCGATTAACCCATGTTGGTTTTCTTGCTTTTGAGAAACCTATACAATAGAGACAGACTTGAAAAAGCAAGGGACGGTGTATGTCTACATTTGGGCGCTTAGAAATTTTCTGGCCTGATGCCCCTGTGGGTAGTTTCATCTTGCCACATGAAGTGGTTGCCATAGGGCGCTCCACTGGCAATGACCTCGTGATTGATCGCAATGGGGTCTCGCGCTACCATGCCAAAATCATTGTTGCTGGTAGCCATGCCGAACTTGAAGATCTAGAATCCGTAAACGGGATTTACGTAGATGGGATGAAACTTGATGCAGGTCAAACATTCCATTTGCGGGGTGGTGAAGAAATCCAGATCGCGGATGTACGCTTTGTATACCATCCACCGGAACAGCTCGAAGCCACCAAAGTCACGGATCTGTCAGACACCACCCAACAGATGATAACCGAACAACTCTCTGTTTCGGTAACAACCCCTGAAATGGTCGTTATTCCAGGTTCCCATGTTCAAGTCGCAGTCATGATCGAAAACCTAAGCAATGAAGAACGCCGCTATACCCTTAGCTTAGAGGGTGTGCCTGTCGATTGGGTACGGCTAGAGCGCCGCGATATTTTGCTTGATCCTCAAGAACAAACACGAGCCTTAGTCAACTTCAAACCCTTACGCCGTAGTGAAACCAAAACGGGCGACTATCCTGTCACATATACGGTCACGCCCAAAGATGATCCTGAAAAAGCTGTTAGTGTCGAATCCATTGTAACCGTTGGAGCATTTAGCGGATATGGTGTCGTGATGGGCACGGTCTTAATTGAAAATCGTCAACCCTTTCGGCTATTTGTTCATAATCATGGCAATGGGCTACTAAACATGAATTTTCGGGGGGTTGATCCCAATAATCATTTAGATTTTGCCATTGATCCCCCCGCCATCACCTTAGAACCCGGTCAACGACAAAATATTGTCGGGACAGTCCGCCTCAAACAAACCCGCTTATTTGGAAACCCACGCCGCTATCGCTATGATATTATCTCAACCTCGCAGGATGCCGCCCATTTCCAAGCGCCTGTTTCAGGTTTATATGTTTCAAAACCACCTTTACCTTCATGGGCTGCCACATTAGCTATTCCCATTGTGGCGATTGCAGTCATTGGTCTCATTGTTTTGCTGATTAGTGTTTTTACAGGCGAAGATCTCATTATCCCATCGGTTCAGAGCTTTCAGGCAGTGAGCAACGAGGTGGTGTTGGGTGAACCTGCTCAATTAACGTGGAATGTAGCAGACGCCGAAAGCATTCAATTAGAATATGCCCAAGCAGACCAAACCGCCCAAGTCATCGTCTTAAATGATGCTCAAGCAACCGATACTTATCAACTGGATCTGGCAGCAAGTGGCGTGTATACAGTGCGGCTAGTCGTTGAAAACACGGGCGGCATTAAAGAAGAAATCATCATATTACAAGTGTTACCTGCTGTATTAGAGTTCCGCACTGAACCCGCGACATTATTAAAACATGTTACCCAAGATGTTGAAATCATCTGGCAAGTTGTGGGAGCCATTGAATCCCCCGATACACAAGAACCGCTGATCAGCCTTAGTGGATCAGAAGATCCCATTATGGCTGAAGGGCTTCCCTTTAGCGGTAGTCAAACCATGAGTTTACGACCTGACGACTCCGTTAATATGACGCTACAAGTGATTGGACGTGACGAGACCACCAACAGTCGCACATTGGTATTAGCTGTTGAAGAACCCCAATGTACCGCCCGCCTTGAGGAGATTACACTCTACCAAGGCCCCGGACAAAGTTATGAGGTTGCCAGAACCATTGATACCCCAGATTTTAGTATTAGCCCACTCGGACGCAGTCCCAACAGCACATGGATGCAAATCTTGTATATTTCTGAACTGGTTTGGGTGCGGGCAGAAGCTTTTACCTGTGATGGCTTTGAGGCAGGACAACTCGATATTGCAGAGGACATCCCCGCCTTGCCAAGCCCCACCCCATCGCCATCTCCGACAACAACACCAAGCACCACGCCTAGTCCGACACTGACACCGACACCAACCAATACACCAACCCCATCTGCAACACCTACGCCACGGTAAATGATGATGAGACGATTGCTATGGGGGATATTGATAATGAGTATCATCAACATCCCCACCTATGCCCAAGACCCCATTTTGGATGATACCTTGGGGTTACGCATCCCTTATCACGATGCGGTAGATACCTTTAACAATCTTCCACATTATCAATATGACCTGACTTTAACCGCTGATTTTGACCAAGCAAGCCTCGCAGGACGTGGTGAAATCTTGTATACCAACATCACCAATAGAGCATTAAATGAAATTGTCTTACGCTTGTATGCCAATTTGCAAACCTTTGGCGGCGCGGCGGAAATATCCAATGTTACCGTCAATGGTGAGCCCGTAAGCCCCACCCTTGATCCAACCTTATCTGTTGTTGGGGTTCCGTTACCCGTAGCCTTATTACCCGATCAGCAAATCACCCTTGCCTTTGATTATGAAACGATTGTGTATTTTGGACGCACTCGCTTATATCATCAGTATAGCTACCTAGAAACTGAACTGGCGTTAGCAAGTGCCCTGCCATTGTTATCTGTTTATGAGGATACAGGTTGGTGGCGCGAAACGATTCATGCCTATGGAGATGCCGTTCATAGCGAAAGCGCCTTCTTTGATGTCACGATCACAGCACCCGCCTATCTCAAATTGATCACATCCGGTACTGAAACAGGCTCCCAAACCAATGGGGAGTGGATCACCCATACCTACCATGCGCCATTAATGCGCGACTTTGCCATCATGGCCAGCAGCCAATACCAAACCTTAAGCGGAACCTACCAAGATATTGCGATTGAAGTTCATTATTTGCCCGGTGGGGAAAGCACCGCCCCCCTCGTGCTGCAATATACACAGGATTCATTGGCGGCGTTTTCAACCCAATTTGGCTACTATCCCTACACCGAATTAGATGTTGTTGAGACATGGACTGCGGCAGGTGGGATCGAATACCCCGGCTTAATCGTCATCTCAGATGATTTATGGACACCAACCGCACGGTTTTTAGAATGGGTCACGGTTCATGAAGTTGCGCATCAATGGTGGTATAGCATGGTGGGGAGCGATCAAACACGTCACCCGTGGCTAGATGAAGCCCTCACTGAGTATTCGATCTCCATTTATCAAGAATATTTGAATGGTGCAGCCGGTTACGCTGAAACAGTCGATACGTATATCCGCTGGTCACAAGGCTATGAACAAGCCTTGCAATCAATTGGTGATGCCCCGTCCGCCTTCCCCGATGAAAGTGCCTACGGAGCAATCGTCTACCGTCAGGGTGCATTATTTTTCCATCAATTACGGCAACAATTGGGAGATGTATTATTTTTCCAAGCGTTACAAAGTTACCTTGACCAATATCGATATGGCGTCGCTACGCCGGATGACCTACAAACCATATTTTCGTCCGTAGCGGGCATGGATCTAACACCCCAGTTTTTAGCGGTGCAGTAACTTTGTTCACCTGAATATCTTTGTCCATTTATTGAAACAAGCAAATACACATCACTTATTTTCTTGCAAACAAGATTTAATTTGGCTGATCAGATTCCGCGCATTATAGGGTTTACAAATGTATCCGTTAAATCCTTTTTCATATACCCGATCTCTATTTTCTGTGCCTGTCAACGCTGTCAACGCAATGACGGGAATATCACAACGAGTATCATGCGCTTGTAGCTGTTCCAAGGCTTGCCAACCATCGACTCTTGGCATATTTAAATCCATAAGGATCAAATTGGCAAAAAACGTGTCAAGAATTTCAAATCCTTTTTCTACACTAGTTGCAACTTGCACCGTTGCACCAAAAAACGACAAAATGGACTGTGCAACCTCAACATTGTCTCGAACATCATCAATAATTAAAACATTCCATGTGTTTGTTTGTTCAAGATCTAATGTTGGGATGGTCGTATCGGGGTCTAATGAAATGTCCATAACAGTTAATCCTTTGCGTGTTCTTTACTATATGTTAATTTACGTTTTATTATAAAACAACATTATTTTGATTTTAGACTTAATAACTGACGTTACGCAGCCAAGCGAATAGGCTGCAATTGGTCTAAGGCATCAAATGCCGTTCTGACTGCTTGTGTATAAAGTTTTGCCTTGAGAGCAAAATGATTGGTCTTAGTTGAGACTTTTAACATTTCGAGTTTTACATAGGCACACATTGACGCAAACACATGGTTGCTTTGGGTGGTAACCGTTTTAGTAGGCGACTTCGACAAGGAAGCATTTTGTTTGAGCGATTTATGATAGGGTTCCACGTTCCATCGTTTGCCATAGATTGTGGTAATCTCATCGTATGTGAGGTCAGTATCACTTGTCACTAGATACAAAATACCTGTGCTACCATCTCCGTTTTTGAAGACTTGTTTGACCAAATAGAGCGGGAAATCTACTCGTTCTAGGTAAATGGTCAGGCAGGTATTTTCTTCAAGTGCCAAGCTATCGACGCGCACATAACGACCTTGCTTCTTGTCTTCAATACTTAAGGCAACCTTACGGTTAGTCTTGAGCGGCATCACAAAATCCCGTTTTATATCATGTTTTACAAACATCATGTTGTCTGCTGATGCAAACCACACATCATTCAGCACATATTTGAAGGGAATCTGGTTATCGGCAACCTGTTTGAGCATCTGACGGTAGTGTTCATTTTTGGTCACCGAAGAGCGTCGCTTTTCTTTACTCGTCTTCTTATCCCTAAACACCTCTGTTTTTTCTACCAGATGATAGTTCACTGGCAACGAAATACCATTCACATGATACAACGCTGTTATGAAGTTAATACCCTTTATCGTTCGCCCAGTTGTGTGATCATAGTGCCAACAAATGATGTCATTTTCATCGGTATGCGGCTTTTCTGAGATGCTATCATCAATGATGATGACTCCTTCTTTCGACTCCACCTCCCGAACATACGGTTTTACCATTAGCCATAAGTCTTTACCGCTTTTCACGGGCTGCGATAAAAAGCGCTGCCACCGATCATGGCTAATGGCACCATCCAATAGATTCGATAGCCCTGTTCCCGTCGTCAATCCAAATGAACTGATGAGATAGTCTGTATAAATATCGAGGAGTTCTTTATCATTCATATCAATACTTTAGCGCACTTTTCGCTAATTGTGCGTAACGTCAGTTAATAAAACACTTAAATATTTTACCTGTATTTTATTACAGAGTACAATTAAAATCTGATCAAAAATTTGTTAATAAATCATTTGTTACAGGGAGTAACAATTTGCATTACACTGTTTGATGATTCAATATACTGAATTCTAACAGTGTTTAAACTTCATTTTGATCTCGCTGTTGTATGCTATAGCTATAATATGGATAAAATTTTAGCCACATTGAAAGTAATAAATTTATGACTTACACAAACCTCGATATTATATGGATTCTCGTTGCATCAGCCCTTGTATTTATGATGCAAGGGGGCTTTCTTGCGCTGGAGTCTGGCTTAACACGCACAAAAAATAGTATTAATGTTGCCATCAAAAATATTGCAGACTTCGGCATTGTGGCATTTCTGTTTTGGATCATCGGCTACGGCCTTATGTTTGGAGAGTCAACAGGTGGCTGGTTTGGTAGTACCAATTTTTTAGTTGATTTATCTACTAAAGAGCCTATCGAAGTTGCATTTTTTATTTTCCAAATTATGTTCGCAGGCACAGCAGTTACCATTATGTCTGGGGCAGTTGCCGAACGGATGCGCTTTGAAGGCTATGTGGTCATCGCCCTACTTGTAGGTGGGATCATTTATCCCATTTTTGGTCATTGGGCATGGCATGGATTGCTGGATCAAGTCTCTGACGGCTTTCTCATTGACTTAGGCTTTATCGACTTTGCAGGATCAACAGTGGTTCATAGCACGGGTGGCTGGGCTGCCTTAGCCATTCTACTAATTATTGGTCCCCGTACAGGGCGATTTGATGAAAACGGCCAGCCGCAACAAATCCCAGCTTCTAACTTACCACTTGCAGCCTTCGGGGTATTATTGTTGTGGGTGGGCTGGTTTGGGTTCAATGGTGGGAGTATTCTATCCGTTGATTCGCCAGAAGCCTCCGCAAGTGTGGTACAGGTTATTGCAAACTCAACCATGGGCGGCACTGCGGGCATGGTGGCTGGGCTTATAGTGGGTTGGTTCTTACGTGGACGCCCCGAAACAGACTTGCTTATGAATGGAACCTTAGCTGGTTTAGTGTCGGTCACAGCTAGCGCCAACATGATCTCGACCCCAGAAGCGGTGATCATTGGTGCAATTGGCGCTTTGGTGATGTTAGGAGTATCGGCGCTGTTACTCAGGTTCCAAATTGATGACGCCGTTGATGCGATCCCCGTTCACTTAGGTGCAGGCATTTGGGGCACGCTAGCCGTTGCCATTTTTGGCGCATTAGGCGATGTTAGCCGTATTGAACAATTGTCCTATCAAGGTATTGGGATTATCGCTAATTTTGTTATAGCATTCCTTGTACCCTATATTCTGCTAAATAATATCAATCGCTTCATCCAGTTACGGGTTTCTGAAGAAGATGAACAAATTGGGTTGAATGTTTCGGAACATGGTGAGCGAAATGTACTACTTGATTTGTTTCAAGTGATGGAAGAACACTCCAAATCACAAGATTTATCACGACGCGCCCCTGTTGAAAACTTTACAGAAGTTGGTTTGATCGCCAAACAATATAATACCGTGATGGATGCCCTTGAAGAAGCGATCACCCTGAATGAAGCGACCATAAAAACGGCGGCAGACGCCATCTTCACGGTGGATGCTGGAACCTTAGAAATTAGCGCGATCAACCCATCAGTTCAGCGCATGTTTAATGGTGAAGAAAAGCAGATTATCGGCAAGTCGATCTACAAATTTTTGGATGACACATCACTCAATGCAGACTCTCATCAGCATACCAGCTTGTCTAATGCCGTAAATGATACAAATTATTATGAAATTACCGCCAGACGAGCAGATGATGAATCGTTTGTCGCTGAAATCGCTGTCAATAGCATTGTTTCACAAGGCAAAGATACCTATGTCTATTTTGTGCGGGATGTCACACAGCGCAAACTAGCTGAAAGAGCCTTGATTGAAGCCCGTGAAGCGGCTGAATTAGCCAACCGTACCAAAAGTAACTTTTTGGCCAACATGAGCCATGAATTGAGAACCCCCCTCAACGCAATGCTTGGGTTTAGCGGTACATTGTTGATGGGGATTAGTGGCACTATCGACGAACCCGCCAAGCGTACCGTTGAAACCATTGAGCGGAATAGCCAACGCCTCTTAAGTTTGATTGATAACATCCTTGATATTTCTAAAATTGAAGCGGGGCAATTAAAAGTCGTGCCTCGTAACATTAACATTCATAAACTCATTAACCAATGGCATCATGATATGAATGTTTTAGCTACTGAAAAAAACTTACAGCTGAATGTCGAGGTTGATCCTAATATTCCTGAAACCATCTATGCAGATGGCGAACGGTTAACACAGATTGTGATCAATTTGGTGGGTAATGCCATCAAATTTACGGAAAGTGGTCAAGTTGATCTGAAATTTGTCTCTCACAATAACAAGATAAAACTCAGTGTTGAAGATACAGGTATTGGTATTCCCCCCCATGCTTTAGAGTTCATTTTTGATGAATTCCAACAAGTGGATAATGAATCTACCCGTGAATATGGCGGTACAGGCTTGGGCTTATCCATTGTGCGGCGGCTCACCATCTTGATGGGTGGAACGGTTTCTGCAGAAAGCGAATTAGGAAAAGGCAGCACATTCTTTGTCACACTCCCATTGCAAACAGAAGGCACTTAGGGGTGTGAAATGACCAACACTGATATACTTAATAACCTAACAGTTTTAGTGGTTGAGGATGAGCCTGATAGTCAGTTACTTGCTGAATTATTACTCAAACATTATGGTGCGCAAGTGGTGTTGGCCACTAACGGTGCTGAAGGCTTGCTCAAACTGGATGCGCATCCCAACATCGACTTTGTAATCAGCGATATATCAATGCCAGTCATGGATGGTTGGGTCTTTATTGAGACAGTGAAAAAAAACGCGACACTCTCTCAAATACCCATTATTGCCTTAACTGCACACGCAATGGATGGCGATCGAGATAAAGTTATAACAGCAGGTTTTAACGACTATTTAAGTAAACCCATCAATCCACGTACATTTATAACCGATTTACTAAAGGCTTTGTCAGAAATTCCTAGCATGGCAACCAAATTAGATGTTGAAGATTAATTAAGAAGGAAATTGAAACATGTCTACTATTTCTATTTTAGTTGTAGAAGATGATGAGTCTGCCCAAGAGTTAGTGCATAACCTCTTAACCCATTATGATGTTAATGTTATGTCCGTTAATAATGTCGCAAAAGCATTTGATGCCCTCGAAAATAATCACTTTGATATGGTGCTAACCGATTTACATCTCCCCGGCGCATCCGGTTGGGAACTACTCAGTGCGATTCAAGAAGCAGGCTTAGACACAAAACTGGCTTGTGTTGCTATCACAGCCTATCATTCCCCCGAAACTGAACTCAAAGCACTAGACGCAGGCTTTCATGGCTATTTTGCCAAGCCCATTCAAGTTCGCACCTTTTATGATGAGTTAATCAGCATCATTCAATAGCACCGCATATACAGATATACAAGCCTGCCACGCTAAGAAACGGCAGGCTTTTCCGTCAGAAATGCTTTGATGGATTCCAGATCAGAGTGGATCATTTCTGAACCATTAACGTCAATCGATACATCCCTAACTCCTAAATCACCAAGGGATTTGGCTTGTTGCTGAGATGTATTATAGAGTTTACATTCTGCTATAAGAGAATATTCAAAAACACAATCTGTAAAATTTGCATGTCGAAAATCAATTTCAATTAATCGTACACTGCTAAATGTGCAGCCCGTTAGATTCGCAAACCGAAAATCCGTCCATATCATATCGGTCTTTCTGAACCTGCTGCCAGATAGATCGCATCCTATAAAAAAAGCACTAGGCATATCTGTTTTTACAAAATGACAATTTTGAAAGATACAATTTTGAAAAACCGTTCCGGAGAGCCATGCCCCAGATAAATTACAATTGATAAATTGTGTATTCCGAACTATACATACATTAAGATGACACCTTAATTGCAAATCCTTTACGATAGCATCTTGAATGATGACTTTGTCATAGCTAATATTTTTCCCAGGTAATTTTTGCCGTTCTTTGTGGCTTAGAAAAACTTTTTGTTTAAATAGCTCAAGCTCTGCTTTTTGTCGTCGGTCGTGTTCCAACGCCTCAGCCATAAACTGCTCACCTGAAATAATCGGAATATGCATATGCAATGCTCCCCTTAAAAGTAAAAAAGGACGGTTTAGGTTAGACCGTCCTTTAACTCTATATTATTTTAATGTGGTGTGCTGGATGACTATCCACCCACCCCAAACATCGGCACTTGTGGGAAGTCATCCGCCGAGAGATCATCAATATCAGCATCGGATGGTGTATAGCTGAGTGATTCCTCTTGTACGCCCTCTTCAGGGTTCACAATATCGATCACACGGGTGGCATTGGTTCCACCTTGGCTACCACCTAAGCGATATTCTTCAACATTTTCTTGCACATCACGAATACGTAACACGCCACCAGAAGGGAACCCTTCTTGGCTGGCAATGGTCACAGCATATGCCCACTCAGCAGGATCACCGTCAAGGATTGAGCGCGGGACTTGAATCGTCACGCGGCGCTGTCCGGGGTTGGAAATGATGTTTAAGGCGCTTTCGCTAACCACAACCGCCCCTTCTTCCGAGGCTTGATAAATGGCTGGTTCCCACCCTTCAGCAAAAATGGCGTAATCCCACGCATTGTCAGTTGTGATCGCGGCATTGCGTCCGGGCAGCAAGATGCGACTCCCATTGTCCGCGCCATCAACATCCACGTAAATATCAACGGTTAAGATGCCCATACCATTAGGTGATCCCCATTCATTGTTGAGTGGCCCCCGCATAGTGACTTGGAAAATGATGTTTTCCTCATCGGAGCCAACAACAAATTCAGTTGCATCATAAGAGCCTGCCGTAAACACAGGATTGGTGGGGTAAATATATGTCCCTGCGCCGTAATCATCCCCGCTCGGATCACTAACTTGTAGCGCGATATTTGGCACGCCTAAATCAGGCACAACCGCTAAGGCTGTGCCATCCGACGGAAAAACACCATCGGAGGTAACCACCCGCATATTGATCGGGTTTCCGCTACGGGCGGCGGGCGAAAAATCCGCCAATGCCGCAGACAGTTCTAAAACGCCATCGGTAACCGCTCCAACCATAAATGGCGCTTCTGTAGCGAGCCAGTCGCCATCTTCTACAAGATAGAGTGTTGCGGTGGCAGCCTCGCCATCAACGGTTATCTCAAGTAAGCGATTCGCCCCAAAACCGATTAGCGTTTCACCGTCACGCGCAAACGCAATTGCTGTACCGCGATCAGGGGTACGCAAAAAGACATCATAGGTTCCATCGGTCACGCCATCCATACGGACATAGACATTGCTTTCGTCAAAGCCATAATAGAGCGCCTGATCGCCAAAATCGTAATAGGTTGCGTCTGCCCATTCATCGTCGCTAGCCTCGCCATCTGCCACAACATTTAGCAAACCGCCCCCTTCACGGGTCGCCGCTTGCACGGCATCGGGGATAATCGGCACATATACATAACTGGGTACATCCATGCCCATTGTTAGGTAGATTTGTTCCAGATATTGCCGAAACTGGCGATCAAAGTCCGCATCATTCCCAGAATTTTGATCCGTTCCATACCACCAGAACCAATCCGAGCCTTCCGCAATATGCACCAAATTCATAACTTCGGTGGCAGTTTCATCATCCAAATTCCGTAATTGGCGTTGCACATCTTGGCGCATTTGGAGCAAATATGTCCAGCCAAGATTTTCTTCATCTTCACCAATCCATATCGAAAAATCAGGCGTAATCCACGATCCGGGGAATAAATAGTCTAGTGGTTCAGGATCACCCGTCAGGTCAATATATTCGGAAGGGGTCACTGTTTGCAGATTGTCCGCATCACTTAACCCTTGGTACAACGCTTCAAAAAACGCGATCCCATCATTTTCATAAAATTCCCAAGCGTTTTCACCATCAAGCAAAATAGTAACCAAGTTAGGACCTTCTGCACCATTTTCAGCGAGTTCAACTTGGATATTGTTGAGTCGTTCTAATAAATCATCCGCCGCCGCTTGACCGTCCAACCCAGAATATTCAAAGCCAAGCAGATCGGAAATTACATGATCACGGAAAATGATATTGACTTGCCCACCGCGCCCACCGGTAACCGTATAGGGACGGTATAGTGCGTCAGGCTGTTGGACTGTGCCATCACCATTACGGGTGAATCCATCAAATTCTGGCAAGCTAAACGCTAAAACATCTTCATCAGTGGCAATCCATTCGATCCCCGCATTAGAAATCATTTGCAAGACTTGTTCAGAAACCGATCCCTCAGCAGGCCACATACCGCGTGGTGCTTGCCCAAAAATATCTTCATAAAGTTCTACAGCGCGGTCAACTTGGGCAACGGCGTCTTGCCCAAACACATACCGCATCGGGAGTTCAGCATCCGGCATCCCCACCCGTGCAATATCACTATCCACCAACAACGGCAAAATAGGATGGGCAAAGGGCGTCGTGGTGACTTCGATTTGACCGGCATCTTGATATTGCTTGTGGACGGGTAAGACCTCAGCAATGAGGCGCAAATGTTCGGCAAAGACAATCACTTTATCATCCTCGCTAAATCCCTCACCCTTTTCAACAAGTGCTAACAAGGGGTCTTCTGCTAAAAAGCGTGGATCCGTCCATGCCAGATTAAACCATACTTGTAAGTCACGGAAATCTTCATCTGTCCAGCTTTCAAGCGCAGCGTCAATTTGTGCCGCATCGCCCCCACCGCGCATATCTAATAATTCTTGATAGCGTGGGAAGCGTTCAATAATCCCGCGATTGATGTCAAAAAAGCGTTCAAGGATAAATCGTTTTTCGTCATCCATTAATTCGGTAGCGGGGATTTCGCTCAATACCCAATACAGGTCTTTAGCGCCCGCTTCAAGGTCAAGGAGTTGAGTGATCAAACTGGGGGTCAAGTTCACCGTCATGCGAATATCGGGATAGTCTTCTAGGACGGTTACCATATCAACATAATCTTTGGTCGCATGAACACGCACCCAAGGCCGTTCATAAACGCCAGTTTCGGGGTCTTTAAAATAGACGGGCTGGTGTTGGTGCCAAACCAAAGCAATATATAACGGTTGGTCATCAGACTGCGCTTGAGCAGGGGGTGATGCCGAAGAGGACAACACAAGCGGAATTGCCAAGGCTGCAATCAAAACAAAGTACAATAACTTTCTCATTGAAGGAAATTCCATTTAGTTAACAAGTATTCAAATTTTAAACGGTTGTGAACCGTTCGCAAAGTCTGCCGTGTAAAGCCATTCACTTTCCCCCAATCGGGTTACGGGTGGGGGTACCTGCGCGGCGGGGGTATTCGCTAGGGGTTGCTTTGACCTTGTCAACAATAACGAGGTAATGCTGTTGATCAATAGTGGGTAAGCTAATTTTATCAATCCGATTGAGCTTACCACCCAAAACTTTGATCGCTTTTTTGGCGTCAATGGTTTCGATAGGGGCGGTTCCCCCTTTCATCGCCACCACATGGCCGCCAACTTTGCACAAGGGCAATAAATATTCCATCAACACAGGCATCCGCGCCAGCGCCCGCGCCACCACAATATCATATCGCTCACGATGACTAAAATCCTGCCCGGCATCTTCTGCCCGCATTTGGATGGCCGCAATGCCTGTTAGCCCCACATGCTGAATGGCATCGTTCAAAAAGCGAATTTTTTTCGCGGTAGCATCCATCATAGTGACATCCCATTCAGGACAGGCAATTTTCAGCGCCATACCGGGCAAACCGCCGCCAGTGCCCATATCCAAAACAGTTGCTTGTTGCGGTAATTCAGAAATTCCAAATACCGACAGCGAATCCAAAAAATGCTTGACCACCACCGCTTGCGGTTCCGTGATCGTCGTCAAATTGATTTTTTGATTCCAGTCACTTAAATATTGAGAATAACTGGCCAACTGCTGCAACATCTCATCCGTTAATGTCACATCAAAGTAATCTTGTGCCCATTCTCGTAAGGTACTCACGGGGCAAACTCTCCAAATACATCATCAAAAAATGTCAAAATTCGCTGACGGTAGGCGTCGCCACCCACTGTAACATGTTGTCCATGGCTTGCCCCTTCAATCACGAATAAGGATTTAGGCTCTAGAGCCGCATCAAATTGATCATCCCCGCGTGAGTTTCGCATTTCGTCGCTCCCATGAATCAATAACACAGGACGAGGGCTAATTTGATCGATCACATCAATGGGGCTTGCTAACTCCATAGAAAGTCCTAACTGCCATTCATAAAATTGTCGTAGCCAAAAAGTGAACCATCGGATCAGAATATTATTGCTATTGGTTTCCGCCTGATCGGTTAAGGTTGCATAATTGCCGATGGCAACCACCGCATCGATCCGATCATCTTGAGCAGCCGTCATGATGGCAGTTGCGCCCCCCATCGAAAACCCTAAAACCCCAATCTGATCAGTTTCAAATTGGGTTTGGGCAAGCGTAATAGCCGCTTTTAGGTCTTCAATTTCCGTGTAACCCAAGCTAGTTTCATAGGCAGGGTCTGCACAAGTGCGGGTATCATAGCTAAAAACATGATACCCTGCGTCATGAAATGCCTCAAACTCAAACCGCATCGCACTGGCGTTACTAAATGCGCCACCAGCCAAGATAATCATCTCATCGCGTGTACCTGCCCGATACCACGCATCCAATTCGGAATTTGTCCCCACCGCATTAAATGTTAAGGGGGTGGCATCAGGGATAGGGGTTAAGGGCGCACAAACATTATGAATTAAAAAGTAGGTATATACATATGCAATGATGATCGGGAGCATAAATAGGATCACCGCTACCAGCACCGACGTAATCCCCAAAATGCGCCACAAACGTCTATAGCGCGAGACTATCTCGAAAAACACGCCAATCGCGCCCATAGGTAAAATGATCGGGGGTGAGTTCTGCAATCGGTTTCCAAATTGGGTCAACCGTCACTTCATCTTCCAAAATAGTGCTGCGCAACGCGCCACCGGTTGGCTTTGCTAAATAGAAAAAGCTCAACGCATGCAGTTTTTTACCGGACGTAGACACAAAGATTTTTTCTGTGAATGTCACCATTTTAAGAATATCAACTTCTAAGCCTGTTTCTTCCCATACTTCACGGTGCAAGGCTTCAGGGAGTGATTCATATAGCTCTACCCCACCGCCCGGAAAATCATACTTACCGGAATAGGTGTTTTGTAACACCAGCAATTGCTCATTGTCGTCTACAATAAAGGCGTAAGCTGCCGGACGCCAAACCAACCCTTCAGGCGTGATGGTTTGTGTATTCCCTTTTAAATCATAGGCAAGCAAGTGGTCGGGTTTTGGCATCTACTTATTTCCGCAAACTTAACCCGATACGCCGTGCATGGGTGTCAATATTCAAAATTTTGACGCGCACGGTTGCACCTTCGTTAACAACATTACGCGGATGCAAAAAATGTCCTTCTGCTAATTCAGAAATATGGATCAAGCCTTCTAACCCTTCTTCCAAAGCAGCAAATGCACCAAAATCCACCACACTGGTGATGGTTGCAGTAACATAGGTATCCACAACATAGCGCTGTGTGACATTCAACCATGGATCGGTCTGAAGACGTTTGAGACTTAACGCAATGCGTCCCTCATCTTGCGAAATATCCATAATGTAAACTTGGATGCGTTGCCCACGATGCAACACATCCGCAGGGTGTTCCACCCGCCCCCAACTGAGTTCAGAAATGTGGATTAACCCCTCAACGCCACCTAGATCAACAAAAATCCCAAAATCACAAATATTGGTCACGACACCGTGACAGGTTCCCTCTGGTTGCAAGCGTGTGAAAATTTCCGACCGTGTACCAGACATCACCTGAGCCGCTCGTTCAGAAAAAATTAACCGGTTTTGTTGCGCGTCAATCTCAATCACCCGTAACGCCAAGCGTTGGCCAATATACTCTTCCAGATCAATATCTTCAGGGGCAGTATTATCTTCTACCAATTGGCTAGCGGGCACGAATCCGCGCAGGCTACGCCATTCAACCAATAACCCACCCTTGTTGTGTCCAATGACATCTAAATGAATTGTCGTATCGGTGTCATGCGCTTGTTGAGCCGCAATCCAATCAGTTTCAACACCATTAATTTCTGCCGCCGCATGTGGGGGTTCCTTACCCAACAGGGCATCTCCTTGCCAGTCAGGGTCTTCTGCCGTGTGGGTCTCGTCACAATAGTTTTCTTCTTGTGTCAGCAATGACGACCAATAGCCTTCATCCAATGGTGGAGGGGCTTGTGGTGGTTTATATTGCCGCGATGGTATATTTGTTTTCATTTTCCCCCTCGTGTGTTAAATGAATCCTCAAAACAAATTTCTAAAGTAGTGTACCGTATTTTGGGTTAGCTTTCATCCGCTTGTCCGCTGGCGTCCTCCTCACGGCTTTGGGATTCTAACACAGTAATATAGCGTGCCACATCTTGAATAGCCGCTCGTTGCTTCCGATAAAAATCAGGCTGACTCATAGCGAGTTGGTTTGCCACATCACGGACTTTTTTACCCTCTAAAAATCTCAACTCCAAGATATTATACCGAATCCATTCAGTGGTGGTCATACTACGTTCCCCTTCAGGCTTAAGGCTTTCAATCGCCCGCGTTAGAATCGCCTGTAATGCCCGCGAGGGGTTGCCATCATGGTGTTCAAGTTCACCTTTGACCACTTCAAACTGCATCAGCTTATTTTCAGCTAATTGTGGGCCACCCCAAAAATCACGTAATGCGCCATGCACCCACTTAGAAATATGCTCTTCACTGGGCAACGATATCGATGTTGCACTGGATTTAGTATCTGATGGCAGTTGTTGGTAAGGGGCAAATAAATTGCCGCGCAGGTTTCCACCATCATCTGCCAATAAGCGTAAGTCAGCCACCACCCGCTGATAAATGAAAGCGTCATGGAGCAGTTGTTGTGCTTGAAAAATTAAGGACTCAAGTAAATCTTCTTCTTCAGGGGTTAACGGATGCTTGGGTTGCCATATGCCCATGACACCCAACATTAAGCCTGAATCCTCCTCCATTAAAGTATATAGCCAATAATCATTCCAGCTATAGGTCGTGTTTGACTCTTGTAAAATAGTAGGTAACGCATCAATTAATTTTTTGATCGTTTGCCGCGATGTTTGTTTCGGTGCGTCGGGGCCAACAATACGCTCTAAAACAGGACTACCATCTACAAAGCGTATCATAAATGCCAGTGGCAATCGTAGTTGATTACACAATGTTGCCAAAATAGATTCTTGAATTTGACGCCGATCCGCACGAGTGATCATACGTTCGCTTAGTTCTCGCAATTGCAATGCCTCATTTTGGTCGTTGGTATAAATCATCCAACGATCAATATAAGGCGTTAGCAAGTGGGTAAACCATTGTAAGGCTAACAAGGTTGCGACCACCGCTACAATGACCACTTCTGTGCCTGCTAACCCAAGCGGTTCCGAAACCCGAGGAACGGACACCATCATCGCTAAAACAATAATCGTGATAAACGGTGCCCGTAATAAAAATTGCACCAAGTCGCGCCGTACCACCCGATCCGATTGGTAGGTTCCAAAAAAAGATAACGGGTATGACATAAATACCAGCATCCCAATCACCAAAAGGTTAGCTGCATTAAAGGCCAACAAAATCGCCAACAGCGAAAACCCCTCCTGCTGCCCAACTGAATCAAATAATAGCGAGTAGGGGAAGATCCCCAATCCGGGTGTCAACATCACACCAAGCATATACGACATACGGCGGCGGCTTGTGGTAGTTAAGCAACGTTCCCGCGCCCTTAACACAAACTGCAGAGCGGTCAAGCTCGCCACCACAAAATAGGCCACATAAAGGGGAAATAATTGCCCCGGGCGTAAATATGTGACGGGATCCGTTGCTAGATCAGTGATCAATAAATCTGTAAACGCTGCCCACAACATCAATAACATGCTAAAAGCATAAAGCGCACGCACCACTAATCGCCGCCGCCCACGTGAAAGCCGCCCTGTGGTAGACAGCAACGCATGAGCCAGATGAAACATCGCAGCCGGTATAAATGCAATCCCGATCCACTGAATCCGATACCACGCTTCAAGCGCATCTAATTCAGGGTTTAAACTGGCGATGCTGTCCACCCCATAGGCAATGGTGACACACCCCAATAAAACCGCCGCTGCACGTGCCACATGGTCATGAATATTACGAGTGAGGTTATATAGCAATAAAGATGCTGCTGTAATGACAATCGCCGCAGTTAGGTTGTCATTGGTAAATGTTAAAAATTCGATTAGGGCGTCTGTCGACATCATAAATTTTGTCCAAAGAAAATCGCAATATCTTGGCTTGGATAATAGCGGTCATTAAACCCACAAAATAAAAACCCACGACTTTGCAATAATTGAATCCCCCCATAACTCCGCGTGGTGGATTCTACCATTAAATGATTTGCCCCACGGAGCTTTGCCCACTGCATCACCTGCTTTAATAACGCAGTGCCAATTCCATGACGCCGCGCCGGGGCATCTACCATCCAATTGCGTAACCATGCGCCTTGGTCAGAGGATGTAAACGTAACTTGTGCATACCCCAGCAACACATCATCCGTTTGGGCAACCAAAACTCCCTTTAGTGTATATAAGTCTTCTTTTATGTCGCGTGCGGTTCGTGGATAGGTTACCTCAATGGTGCGTGGTAGGCGTAGTGGTTGAAAATTAGTGCGGATGGCATCACCATCATTTTGGCGTTGCATTTGCCACACGGTTTGTGTTTGGGACTGATGATCCAACTGCACACACTGATCAAACAATGTTTTATCTTCAGTGCTATGAATTCGTAATTTTGCCATATTTTTTGAGGGGGATTAAGTTACATACAGTGAACAAGGTGGCCACGGCAAAACACCATCAACCACCCCTGTAACATTCACCGTAACATGGTATAGGGGGGATGTTCCCCCTAAATTAGCACGAGGATTAAAAGTCTTCGCCTTCTTCTTCTGCTCCACGCCCAATAACTTCAGGTTCCACAGACCCTTCAAGGCCTTCACCCTCTTCGGCGTCTGGGTCAGCGGTCACTGCTTCCAAAGCGGCCAGGGTTAGGGTACGCACGATAACAGAATCCGACTCTTGAAGGTAAGTCACCCCTTCAAGCTCAGGTAAGTCAGCAACGGTAATAGCATCGCCCGGTTCTTTGAGAACGGATGGATCTACGACAATTTCTGACGGGATATTTGCAGGCAAACATTCCACATCAATTGATTTGATGGGTTGGAATGCACGGGTTTCTAAGCGTTTGCCAATAGCTTCTAAGCTTGGCACAACAATTGGAACGGTTACATTCAGGGTGGCGTTCACATCCACTGCATAAAAATCAATATGCAAGACTTCTTCTGATCTCACAGGATGACGATGGACATCCGTTACAAGGACACTAATCGTTTTTCCATCTAAGTTTAAATCAATCAAGCCAGTACCGCCGGCGGTTTGCAACACAGGGCGCAAAATTTTCCACTCAACTTGTACGGCTGCTGGATTTTCAGCTTTTGGTCCGTAGATGATACCCGGAATGTAACCCTCGCGGCGGAGTACTTTGACTTTTTTGCCAATGACCTCACGCGGCGCAACATCTAAGGTTAACATACTCATGTATTTCTGCTTCTCCATTCAGGTTGTTCTTAAGCTAAAGGATTTTAGCGAGTGCTGGTAGTAGCGTCAATGCACGAAACCGATGACAAGGTGATGATCGGATGAAAACCAAGTTGGTTTTATCACAATCTTGACAAAACAATCCTATTTAACGATATAATAGTGTTCAATAGATAGTTTCACATGAAATTAAATTTAAACAATTACATTAGATGTCAAAAAAGTTATCGCAGTCTTCCATTGTAGAATCTCAATATACAACCCTGCATGATGTTTATGTTTTACTAGATGCAGGGGACAAAAGCATCTATCAAGCCTTTGACCTCACCCGGCAGCAATATGATGTTTTAAATCAATTGCACCCAACCAATGGTCAACGATTAACCACATTAAGCCGCTATTTACTCTTTTCCAAAAGTCAAATTACCCGCCTTGTTGATCAACTCGAACAACTTGGCTTTGTTGAACGTGCCACTGACCCACAAGATGGACGTGCTCAACGGGTTAAATTGACAACCTCTGGGTACCAACGACAACAACAAGTTCGTTATGCACATCTCAACTCGTTATATGAGCGGTTTAATATCCTTAATTTTGCCGAACAACAGCAACTCACCTTGCTGCTTAAAAAGCTTCGGGATGGATTAGATCATCATCTAACCCATCAGCCTGAGTGGTAACGCCAATCATCAAGATGAATTGGCGCCCCCCTCAAAACTTACTGATCGATTAACTTGTTTGGAGTTAATACAACATGAAAAAACGCACAACCCTTCTCGTAATAGCTGTACTAGTGGTCGCTAACTTGTTGGCGATTGCTGGCCCTATCGGTGCTCAAGATGACGCCCCAACCTTGTTGGTTTGGGCAGATGACACCCGCGCTGCTGCCATCCAAGAAATTGGTGAAGGCTTTGCAGAAGAATATGGCGTTGCCATCGAAGTTCAAGAACTCCCCTTTGGCGACATCCGTGACCAATTTAAGGTCGCTGCCCCCGCCGGTGAAGGTCCCGACATCATCATTGGTGCCCACGACTGGCTTGGTGAATTGGTTGTCAACGGTTTGCTCGAACCCATCGACTTGGGTGATGCAGCTGGCGACTTCACCGACCCCGCAATTACCGCATTCACCTACGAAGGTGAACTCTATGGCTTGCCATATGCTACTGAAAATGTCGCTTTCTTTTACAATCCAGAATTGGTAGAAGCCGCTCCTGAAAGTTGGGAAGATGTACGCGCTATCTCTGAAGCCCTCGTTGAAGCGGGTGATGCTGAATATGGTTACCTCTTGCAAGAAGGCGACCCCTACCACTTCTTTGGTATCCAAACCGCTTACGGTGGGTACGTCTTTGGCTTAGGTGACGATGGCTACGACGCAAGTGATGTTGGTATCGACAGCGACGGCGCAATCGAAGCCCTCGGTTGGTTGGACGCCATGGTAGAAGATGGCTTAACCCCCGCTGGCTTGGACTATGACTCCATGCACGCTTTGTTTGAAAGTGGCGACGGCGCTATGATGATCACTGGTCCTTGGGCACTTGGTCGTATCCAAGAATCTGGTGTTGCTTACGCTATTGCAGACATCCCCGGTGAAGGCCAACCCTTCTTGGGCGCACAAGGCTTCATGGTGAGCGCATTCAGCGAAGATGCACTCTTGGCGAGCATTTTCTTGACCGACTTCTTGGCAACCGAAGATGCAATGACCGCTATCTTTGAATCTGGTGACCGTCCTTCCGCATATGTTAGCGTGTTAGAAGGCATTGATGACGAAGATGTTGCTGCATTCGGCTCTGCTGGTGCCAACGCACTCCCCATGCCTGCTATCCCAGAAATGTCTGCTGTATGGACCGCTTGGGGTGACGCTGTGACCTTGGTCTTCCAACAACAAGTTGAAGCTGATGAAGCATTCACCAACGCGGCAGAACAAGTACGCGCTGCAATCGCAGGTGAAGAATAAACCCAATCAGATCAACGAGTGGTAATACACTCCTGATGTGATGAAAAGAGACGCCCCCACACAACATGGCGGCGTCTCTTTTTACCTATACAAAGCAAGGAAAGGGGGAAATCGCGAACATATGCGATAACCAATATGGAACAACTACAGGATATTACAGATTCAAAAGCGTTTAGTTACTTAATTCGATTTTTTGGCTTAGCCATTATTGATGCCTTTGCCATCTGGTTTAGTTTGGCACTCATTTCAGATGGTGCCTTTTTATTGGCAGGATTTTTAGCAGTCGTTACCCTCGGCTTAAATGTCATTTTTTTGGTAGACAATTTATATCCATTTCGTTGGTTTTCACCGGGGTTATTTTTACTAATTATGGTTGTGATGTACCCCGCCATTTTTACCATTTATATTGCTTTTACCAACTACGGGGACGGCAACTTGCTCACCAAAGAGCAAGCGCTCCAACTGTTTGAAGAAGAAACCTACCTACCCGAAGGTGGACAAAGTTACGAGTTCACGTTATTCCAATCTGAGGCAGACGATAGTTATGCCATGTGGCTCATCAATGAGGAAACTCAAGAAACCGTGTGGGCACTACCCAATGAGCCATTTATAAACATTGATGATGTAGAAGGTGTCCAAGGCATTAATGAGGATGGCACCCCGACAGGTGTTGATAGTTATACGCTACTAGAAGTTCGGGACTATCTGCGGTTACTTGGCACATTACAAGAAATTAAATTTGGTGCAGACACTGACGCTGTGGTCATCACAGGGGCAGGCGAAGCCAAAGCCTTACAGCTGCAATATGCATATGATGCCGAAGCAGATACCATGACAGACCTTGAAACCGGGTTGGTCTATAGTCCTGTAGAAGGCACCTTCACTGCCGAAGATGGGGCAACATTAACTCCTGGTTACTATGTGCCCATTGGGTTAGATAACTTTGAAAGGCTGTTCACCAGTGAAGCCATTCGGGGGCCTTTCTCACGAGTGTTTGTCTGGACGATCTTCCATGCGGTAGCAGCGGTATTCCTCCAGTTTTGGTTTGGGCTGGGGTTAGCGCTAGTTTTTGATAATGATTTTGTCCCTGCTAAAAAGTTCTTACGGTCGATTATCCTCATTCCCTATGCCATCCCCTCATTTATTGCGGTGTTGATCTGGCGAGGGATGTTAAACGAAAATCTGGGACTCATCAGCACCACCATGAACGACTTTGGCATTGACATCCCGTGGTTCTCTGACCCTACATGGGCAAAAATCGGGATTCTCTTTATTCAGATCTGGGTGGGTTTCCCTTACATGATGCTGATCTGTACAGGGGCATTACAATCGATCCCCGCTAATATGTACGAAGCGGCGCAAGTTGATGGTGCCAGTTCTATACAACGCTTTTGGAACTTAACATTCCCCTTGTTACTGGTTGCCGTTGGTCCACTTTTGATTGCGTCCTTTGCGTTCAACTTCAATAACTTCACGGTGATTCGACTCTATGCTGAAGGAGGCCCGCCAATACCCAACGCGACAACCCCTGCTGGGCATACCGATATTTTAATCTCATATTCCTATCGAGTGGCATTCGCCAGTGGGCGCGGGGCAGATTATGCTTTCGCTACGGCGATTACTGTTGTCATCTTTATCATGGTGTCGCTCATCACATTAGTGAACTTCCAACTCACCAAACGGTTAGAGGAGATTTCAGAAAGTGTCTAATATCGAACAATCAGCTTATGGTAACACCCGTGGTGGTGAGAATGTCCAAGCCCGTCAATTACGCAATAAGATTTTAGTCTTTATTGTGATCGGGCTGGCAATCGCCTATGCCTTGTTCCCTGTGATGTGGATTATTTCTGCATCACTGAGTACGAGTAATTCACTGGTTGGGCAAGGGTTGATCCCTACTGAGATCAGTTTTGAAAATTACGAAACCTTACTTGAAGACCCCTGGAACCATCCACAACGACCTTATGGGCGATGGCTGTTCAACTCCTTGTATATTTCGACCATTACATCTGTGGTTTCTGTGTTAATTAGTGCCCTGAGCGCCTATTCCTTCTCACGCTTCCGCTTTCGTGGACGCCGTGCCATGTTGTTAACGGTCTTTTTGGTACAAATTTTCAGTAACTCTTTAACGATTGTGGCAACGTTCCTCCTACTGCAACAAATTGGCGCCCACATTCCCTTTATGGGGTTAGATACACATGGTGGACTGATGCTGGTCTATCTGGGTGGGGCGCTTGGCATCAACACATGGTTGATGAAAGGTTTTTTTGACACGATCCCACGCGACCTTGACGAAGCCGCTTTGATCGATGGGGCATCGCATTGGACGGTATTCTGGTATGTGATTCTGCCCTTGGTGCGTCCCATTTTGGCAGTGGTCGGGATCATCACCTTCGTCTTCACCTACAATGACTTTATCTTGGCGCTGGTGGTTTTGAAAGAAGCCCCACAACGGACTCTCGCAGTCGGGTTAAGCCTATTTATCGGCGAGCAATTCTCCCAACGCTGGGGGTTGTTCAGCGCGGGGGCACTCATGGGAGCCGTTCCAATTGTCGTCATCTGGTGGCTATTGCAGGATCAAGTGGTTGGTGGTTTGACCTCTGGTGCTGTAAAGGGCTAGCAATACCTATCCGCAACCTCTGAGCAAAGAAACGAAACCCACCCTGCTTTTCTTAGTGGGGTGGATTCCGCTTTGCTCAGCCCCCTAAAACAAATCAACATTAATCCTGATAATCTACACCAACAAACGCATCTTGATCGGTGTCTAAGATCGCAGTGGCGGCATCATCGCCAAGCAACACCGAACGGAAAAATGCAGTAGTGTAATGATTCACGATGTCTTGCGCCCGATCCATGTCCCATACTAAATCAGAACAAGACCCAAACAGATCAAAGGCCAGCGCCAGATCATTACACTTGTCTACAAAAACATAATGCCCTGCATTCTCAAGCGTGATCAAAATCTTTTGGTCGCTCCCAATTCCTTCATGAATCACATTCGCTTGTGTTTCTGGGGGGGTCGTAGAGTCCGCTGATCCAACAATTGTCATCACGGGGAGTTCAACAGCTTCGAGGCTTTCAACACTAAAGGTGGTTGCGCCTGCTGGTGCTAACAACACAACCGCCGCAATGCGTGGATCTGTTGTGGGGGGGAATGTTGTGCCCTCATTTAAATTATAATTACGGAGTTCAGCAACAACTTCTGATCCGTTCGCAAATCGACAAATATTGGGATCCTCAGTTTCCGCGCAAGCGGCATCTACCTCACTAAAGTCAAGTTGCCCGCCACCAATCGACATCGCCGTATAGCCACCAAAAGAATGTCCCGTTACACCAATCGCGCTCAAATCAAGTTGATTAGCAAACATCGTTTGGGAATCAGCATTCAATGCCTCAGCAAAATCTAATAGCCGTAAAATATCCAAGGGGCGCAAGGCATAGTTGACCATGATATTGGCAGCAAAGGCTTCAGGATCAGACACACTATCCAAAATCGTATTCCCCGGATGGTTGACAGCCATCACCACAAACCCTTGTGAGGCCAAATGCTCTGTGTAAAACAAACTTTGATACCGCATCCCGCCGCTACCATGCGAAAACAAAATCACCGCGAACGGCTCATCAAGTGTAGTATCAAGAGGCGCATCGAAAACAGCACGACCATCCACCGCTACGAGCCCATCACGATATGTATAGGCTTCTTCAACATCGTCACCAATCACGGCAGGATACCACACCGTGACATTCAACGGGCGTTCATCATCTTCAATGACAAATTCGGTTGTCCCAACACCATATTCCCCCCGCAATGCATATTCAGGAGCATCAGGACGTTGCGCTAGTGATGGAACTACCGATAGAATCAACACACCACATAATAAAGTAACAATCAGTTTTTGTTTCATCTTTTCTCTCTTATCAAGCTTAAGCTAAGTTTTGGGAATCCAACTGAATCCCACTAAAATCAAGATGCTGCAAAGCAGCAAGGGCGTCCGTATCTTTCAATAATTGCCAGCGTAAAAATGCGGTGGTGATATGATTTAATAAATCATGCGCCCGCTCCATATCCCATACGGGATCCGAGCAGACACGAAACACGCCAAAATCTCGCGCCATTGGGCTACAACCATCAACGTAAATGAAATGGCCGGCTTCCAAAAATTTGACCAACCCTTTTTGAGTGCTACCAATCCAATCATAATATTGATACGCATCGCGTTCAGGAATGGTTACAGGATCAGTTGTGCCAACCATCACCAATGTGGGGAGCTTAACAGCAGCAAGGTTCTGTTGACCAAATACAGGCGCATTATAAGGGGCAAATGTCACTAATGCTTTGATGCGGGGATCAGCTAAGGGTTCCCATGCCTCTGGAGCAGATTCTAACCCACGTTGTTTGGCCAGAAACTCAATATGATGTTGCAAATAGGCAACCCCACCTAGTGATTGTTTTTCTTGTTCCTCATATGTGGTACACCAATGCCGCAGGGCATTAAAATCCCAAGCTGCGCCTGCTAGATTAAAGACCGTATACCCACCAAACGAATGGCCGATAGCCGCTATCTGCTCAACATCCACCGGAAACTGTGCAACCGCATAATCAATCATACGGCTCATATCAAGTGGGCGCTGTACATACGATACCAATCGCATTTTTTCATATTGATGCCCATAGAGCATCCCATCTAAAAAGGTATTCCCTACATGGTCAACCGCCATCACAATAAAGCCATGTGAGGCCAAATGCTCCATTAAAAAGAGGCTTTGATAACGTAATCCGCCACTACCATGTGAAAACACCACTAAAGGAAATGCACTCTGCGCCTCCGACCACGGCGCGTTGGTGGTAGCGTTCCCCGCAAATTGCATGGGTGTCATGGTATAAATGGCTTCTTGAGGCGCATCCGGTGACAGATTTGAGGGATACCAAACGGTGACGGGCAATTGTCGCCGCCGTGACATGTCTTCATCATACAAGACGAGATCCCGTGTTCCAACAGCATACAATCCCCGATGAGCAAAAGGTGGCGCATCAGGACGATGCGGAGCATTGGGTTTAGGGGGTGGGTAAGCTTGCTGCAATAGACGGGCTACAACGGGAAAAATCGCGCGTTTAAGCATGAGCAATGATCACCTAAGAATTGGTTTATCCGTTATATGTTGAATATCATGAAGTCGTTGGAGCGTCAACTCTCGCATGTTTGGCTGTTGGCGAACTGTATCAATATCCCAAAAGCGCACCGCATGAACTTCATCACTAGAATCCGTTAATGTACCAGACACAATCTGACCTTCAACCATCATTCCAATTGTTTGTACAATATCGCCATTAGGATATGTCGCACTTGCAATATGAGGCTCACTATATAGCCCCAAAGCTCGTATTGGCTTTACATGCAACCCCGTTTCTTCATAGGTTTCCCGCACGGCGGTAGCCGTAGCCGTTTCACCAAGGTCACTCAACCCAGCAGGAAAATCCCATGTGCCCATATCTGCCCGTTTGATCATCAAGAACTCACCAGCGTCATTACGAACAACCATCACCGCCCCCGGCAACAAAATCGGGTGCTTAGGGCGAACCGCCCGCAGTATCGGAAAATAAGATTTGATATAATCAGATGTATATGCAGGTTCAAGGCACATGTGTTGGGGAGGACATTGCAACACATCTTGCAAAAATTGCTGTGCTAAGGCTGGTACTCTTTGCCTCACCTGCTCCACAGGTCGAAATTTGGCAGTGGGGGGTAATGTGCCACTCACCAGTTGTCCCGTTAAACCCACCAACCAAGGTTGGGTAATTCCATCAAGGCTATATTTGGGGTGGCTATAAACACCCACTAATTGATCAATTTGGATAGTGATACCACAAGTTTCAGAAACAACACGATGCACCGTTTGGCGAATGGACTCACCCAATTCTTGTGTCCCACTGACTATCCCCCAAATGGTGTCACAGGTTAACACATGACGGTCTGTATTCCAGATGGCCATAATAACCCCAACTTCAAACAATGGAGCGCGTCCGACCAGTTGGCGCATCAATTGAGCATAAGTTGCCAAAAATATGTAATCCTTATTGTGTGTTTCAACCATTCACCAAACCATTGTAACAACGAAAGTGCAGGCATATGACTTTTACGCCAGATGAACGTGAGGTTATCGAAGGGCGTGTTGCCCACCTAATTTTTTATAACGAAGAAAACGGCTATGCAGTGATTTCTGTTGCGCCGAATACCTTAATGCTTGGCCATAAAGGAAATCTCATCACCGTTGTAGGAACCACTACCCCACTCCACGAAGGGGATGAAATTCAGGTCATCGGTGAATGGGTCAACAATCCGCGCTATGGTGTCCAATTAAAAGCCGAAATCATCCAGCGCTTGTTACCCGTTTCGCGTGAAGGCATCCTTCGGTATCTCAGTAGCGACATGATCAAAGGCGTGGGCAAAAAGATCGCCCAATACATTGTTGATGAATATGGTGAAGATACGCTCAAGATGCTAGACAGCCCCGATGCAGTTGAAAAGCTTGAACGTGTTCAACTCATTAACCATAAAAAGGCAAAAAAGATCGTTGAAAGCTGGACACAACACCGTCAAGCCGCTGATGTGATGATGTTTTTACAACAATATGGCATTGGGCAAACCCTAGCATACAAAGTCTACAAATATTATTCTGAAGAAGTTGTAAGTGTCATTGAAGCTATTAAGGAAAATCCTTATTGTTTGGTGAATGACATTCGCGGTATTGGCTTTTATAAAGCAGATGAGATGGCAAGAAACATGGGGCTACCCGATGATTCATCCTTTCGTTTGCAAGCGGGGATCATCCATACCATACAAAGTGCCAACCAAGATGGACATCTTTATCTACCAATCAGCGAAACGCTCCGCCGGTCAAGTGAGATCCTTCGCTATGATGATGATGATGTGTTAAAAGAAGAAATTCAAAAATTATGTGACATGGGTAATCTCATTCAAGATACGGTCGATGATCCGTTTTCTGTCATCCCTACCCCGATCAAAATTCTCTATATCAATTGGTCATATTATAACGAGGTCAGCGCGGTGCGGTATACCACCCAGCTATATATTGATCAGGATAGTTCAATTGAGATGTTTAAAGACTATGCCGATAACGATTGGGATGATATTTTTGATGAACTCCAAAACGCTGATGGCTTGCAATTGTCTACTCAGCAAATGCAAGCTGTCAAAACGGCACTGCTTGAAAAAATAAGTATTTTGACCGGTGGCCCCGGGACGGGTAAGTCAACAACTACCCGTGCAGTCATCGAATGCCTAAAAGCGGAGGGAGCAACCTATGCCCTTGCCGCCCCTACGGGACGCGCCGCCAAACGCATACAACAAGCCTCTGGGTATGAAGCACAAACCATTCACCGCTTATTGGGGTATAACCCCCAAGAACAATTTACGCATGATAAGGACTATCCACTCCATATCAATTTTTTAGTGCTTGATGAATGTTCCATGTTGGATATGCAACTTTACTATGCCATGATTCAAGCATTACCTCATAATTGCCATCTGTTAATGGTGGGGGATGTTGATCAGTTACCCAGTGTTGGCGCGGGGGATGTCTTGCGAGATCTCATTCGCAGCGATGAAATCCCCGTCACACGGCTCAACACCATTTTCCGTCAAGATGAAGGCAGCCGCATCATTAGCAATGCCCACGCCATCAACGAAGGTGAAATGCCTGACCTCAGCAATCAAAGCGATGACTTTTTCTTCTTTCGGCAAGATGACCCTTATGAAGCCGCTAACCTATTAACTGATATTGTTGCTGACCGCATCCCTCGTAAATTTGGTTACGACCCACTCACTGACATCCAAGTACTTTCCCCGATGTATAAAGGCGCATTAGGCGTTAAAGAACTCAATAGCCAACTACAAGCCCGCCTAAATCCAAAAGGTAGCAAGGCAGAAGTTATGCTAGCCGGAACCCTGTTCCGTGTGGGGGATAAAGTTATGCAACTGCGCAACAATTATGATAAAGAGGTTTTTAATGGCGACATCGGGCATATCATCAGCATTAGCCCCAGAGATCGCGAACTACAAGTCCATTATGAAGATTTAGGCGATTTTGTCATCTATGACTACAGTGAAGCAGAACAACTAATGTTAGCCTATGCCTGTTCAGTACATCGCGCCCAAGGGAGCGAATACCCTGTGGTGGTGATGCCTGTTTCCAATCAACACTACATCATGCTACAACGGAATTTATTATATACAGGTGTAACCCGCGCCAAAAAAATTGTCACATTAGTAGGCACACCCCAAGCCGTTCGCATTGCCGTTCAAAATAACTCTGTAACACGTCGTTGGACAGCCCTTGATTGGCGTTTGCATAAAGCGTTTCGTATTTCACGTGGTGAAAAATAGGAGAACAAACCCCTTATGGATTGGTCAAGTTTATTTATTTCTGGCAAAAAACAAAAAGAAGTATATCAAGCAATTGATACCGTACATCGTGAGCATGGATACCAACCGTATAATCCATTTCCGGGTGGCACTGGCACCCCACGAGAAGCAAAACACTTTGTTAAGCTTCTCATCCAATGGAAGCAAAACGGATGGGTACAAGCCTTTGGCGAAGCCGATCCAGACCTATTGCCAGCTATTGCCACCGTTTTAGAAACACCAATCATCTATGCGTGGATTAACAAGGAACAACATCATATTGAATTAATCGGTGAGGGAACCCTGCTTCAATATTTAGCCGATGGTAAAACAGAAGATGATTTCAATAAAGCAAAACAGTTTGTGCCTAGCGAAGTACCACAAAATGCTGCTATTGATGATATTGTAAAAGCCTATGGTGTAGGCGGTAAAGGTGCACAAAAGCTGCTTGATAAAACGACGAATCGCATGTTAGGCAAACTGAATCACACCACTAAAGAAGGGGAATCTTTTCAGGCAGACGCCCAACAAGCGATTCAACAAGCCTTTTCATGGCAGCAACCCAGCGCCCAAAAGCTAAGCGCTATTCTAAGGTGTTTATCCATTCCTGCAGGGTGGCAATCCCCTACCCAACAAACACTCATCACGGCCTATCAAGCAGCTTGTTTACTGGAGTTAGACGACAATACACCACTTTTGCCCAGTGACGATCAAGCTTTAGATATTGTTGACTACCCATTAGACTATAAACTAGCGTATTATGCTAAAGGCGTCTAAGTTCACGGTGAAATGCAAAACGGGTGACCAAACGCCCAAACCGTACTTCATCACCATCGCGTACAACACGCACCTCATGGGGATGCAGCTTTTCCCCATTCACAAATGTGTTATTGGCGCTATTCATATCCATTAAGGAGAGCGTGTTATCCTTCCAGTGAATTTGGGCATGTCGGCGCGAAACCCCAAATGCTGAAGCATTATAGGGGGCAAAATCAATATCAGGGGCATTCATCCCAGGCGGTTCACTACGCCCGACTGTTAGTTGTGGTTTGTCAACTTGCAATCGAATCGGCGCTTGAGCATCTTTGATCCAAATAATCAGCGTCGATAATCTGCCAAAGGTAGACGGATCAATCGCGCTATCATCATCAAATTGTTGTGTTGCCCCACTTTGTTGAATCGATAACATCAAGCCACAGGCATAACAAAATTTAACATCAACAGGGTTTGGGGTTCCACAATTTTGGCAGATCACAGTTTGCCCAGTCGGTGGTTGCATGGGTTGGGCGGGCGGCGGTGGTTGGTGGCTGGGTTGCATTTTTTGCGCTTCCCATTGCTTGACCCATTGCGCTAAAAGCAGGCGTTGGTCAGATGGCAGATCAGGACGTAAGCGTGCTAAACGATGGAAGGCTTGGTCAGGGGGAATGTGCTGTTGCCGCTGCGCGACATACTCTTCAAATAATTCTTTTGGTGTATACATAGCTATATCTCATTGTTGTCTGCCTATATTTTTGGGTATCAAATGCCACACGTCAACTATATCCATTGAAATTCACAATTTTTTCATATGTGTTTTTTCGTTACACTTATAGTGAATACCCAATCAAAGAAAGGCGACTAGATGTCTTCTATTCAATTATGGCCCGATAAAGAAGCTAACACGATTGTAAAACAACATGGCGACCAAGATACCTATGTGTTTGAAACAGGGTTTGGCCCCTCTGGTAAACCCCATTTTGGTACATTTGGTGAAGTCGTGCGCACTAACTATGTTATGTTAGCGATGAAGGATAAAGGCTATAAAACGAAACTCATCGCCTTTTCAGATGATCTGGATGGCTTACGGAAAGTCCCTGAAGGGTTTCCCGACTGGCTAAAAGACTATATCGGCAAGCCTGTTTCATCTATTCCTGATCCCTTTGATACGCATGAGTCCTTTTCTGCCCATATGAACGCCCTATTGGTAGACATGTTAACTGAACTTGGCTTAGAGTTTGAGTTCCGCTCATCAGTAGAAGCCTACAATAGCGGCACCTTTAATGATCAGATCACCATGGTGATCCAAAATTATGAAGCCGTGCAAGACATCATTTTCCCTTACTTAAGGGAAGAAACCAAAGAACACTGGTTTCCTTTTTTCCCGATCTGCGAAAATTGCGGACGGGTGGGGAATACCCGTGTTGTAGGGGTCGATAAAGAGAATCTTTTGGTTGAATATGTCTGTGATCGCGAATTTGGTAAGCAAGCAGGGTGTGGACACAAGGGAACTATTAATCCGCTAAATGGCGCGGGAAAGCTCCAATGGAAAGTGGACTGGCCTGCACGGTGGCATGCCTTTGGGGTTCATTATGAGATGTTCGGCAAAGATTTAATCGAATCTGCCGAGGTCGGGGATCGCATTGTGCAACGTATCTTCCGCAGCAAGCCCCCTAGCCATATGTTTTATGAAATGTTTTTGGATGAAAACGGTCAAAAAATTTCTAAATCGGTTGGTAAAGGGATGACTGCCGAGCAGTGGCAAGAATATGGCACACAAGATTCCCTGATGTATTTAATGCTAGACAAACCACGCGAAGCCAAACGGCTCTACCCTGGGGTGATCCCACATTATATGAGCCTCACGCAAAAAGGGGCAGATGCCTACTATAATGATGGGGAAGACCGCGCCAAACGACATTATCAATATATTCATCTATTTGACCCATCCAGCGAGCCACCGGTATTAGTGGATTATTCGACCTTGGTAAATTTGGTAGGGAATGTTGGTATTCAAGACGCCGAAATTGCTGAAGATTATTTACGGCGCTCAGGATTATTGTCAGAAACACTGAGCAATACTCAAACGGCAGATCTACATCGCTTGATTAACAAAGCAAAACGCTTCTATGACGAGCAAATGCGTTTTGATGCCGATTTAAGCTTAGATGCAGAAGATGGCTTTTTGTTGGGCAAACTGACTAGCTACCTTAAAGACGCTGAACATGACGCTGACACACTCCATAATGAACTGTTCCAAATCCCCAAAGCCTATGGGGTTGAACCGCGTAAATTCTTCCGTGCGTTGTATACCGCACTGATTAAACAAGAAAGAGGGCCACGTGGTGGACAATTTATTAAGTTACTCGGACAAGATAAAGCTGCCGAATTAATCGAACAGCGTATCCGTGAATATTCACAGGTTGATGACGAAATCGAGCAAGATACAGATGATGCAGCTACAGCAACAACGCTACCACTTGCTATAGACAGCACCGTGAGCAAACAATATCCTGATCTCCATATTGGGGCGGCTATCTTGCGCGATGTGGACATAAAAGATAAACGATCAAAAGAATTGGATGCTGCTATTACCGAAGCGGTAAATATGTATCAAACCATTGATTTTGATGCGGCTATTAGCAGTGGCGCGATTAGTGCCTATCGTCAGTTATTTGAAAGCTTTGGCACAAATCCGAACGCGATGCCACCTAGCCCAGAAAACATATTGCGTATCGCTGTACAAAATAACCGCTTGCCAAACGTCAATACGCTTGTTGATGCAACCAATCTCACCGTTTTGGAAACGGGTGTTTCTGTAGCCGTTTACGATTTAGACAAGTTACAATTACCGTTGGTGTTACGCTTTGCACACGAAGAGGATCAACATCAAGCGCTTGGACAGAAACAAACGGAAAGCGTGCCAGAAGGTGAACTCGTTTATGCTGATGAGCGCGAAGTTATCTGCCGTGCACTAAACCATCGAGACTCAGATCGAACCAAAGTCACTGGAAAAACACGGAATATTCTATTAATTGTTGATGGTGCGCCAGAAATTGGTGTTGAAACGCTGCTCAATGCACTCCATGCAAATATTGCTCGGATTCAGCAATACGCAGGTGGAGAGGTGGCAACACAAGGTTTATTGTTATAAACGCTTGTTCAAAAGCAAGCCCCCAGCATGTAAATGATACACTTTGGGGGCTTGGATTTGTCGTACTGATTCCCCCCCCCGCTATCATAATTAGCGAGGTTCAACCGTTAACCGCACAGCAGTGCGCTCTTGACCGTCAATATCAATATCGGTAAATGTGGGGATGACGATGACATCAATACCATCATCAGCTAAGTAACCACGTGCAATAGCAACCGCTTTAATTGCTTGATTGACCGCACCAGCACCAATAGATTGGACTTCTGCCCGCCCATGTTCACGAACAACACCAGCTACAGCACCAGCTACAGCAGTTGAACGAGAACGTGCGGAAACTTTGATAATATCAACCCCGACTTCATCATAAGTAGTTGGGGGCAATGAACGTGGAGCTTCCATACGAAATTTCTCCTAAGTATGCTTTTCTATGTATGTCCCCATAAGTTGTGGAGCAAATGGGATTACCCCTATTATACGTGTTTTTTAGGGTTTTGTGTGAAATTACTTAATACAAGGTTACATTTATCCCAAAATGGCATTAGGGAGGTTATATATTGCGCAATTTATCCCAAATTCCAGCACTGTAGATTTTGATGATAAGTATGAAATTTATTTAAAAAATTGCAAAAAATAACCATTTACTCCTCAAAAATACCCCTAAAAACAGGGATTGCGTCATCAAATATCCCAAATGTTGTTTTTTTTCATTTATCCCAAAAATCCCAAATCTTAAAAGGTTGCAGCAAATCCTAAAAGATGGTTGAGAGTCCTCGCGGCTTCTGTTAAAATATTCTTTAACAAGGGGGATTCAAAAATTCCCTCACAAAAATGGTGTAAACGCCACCACACCCAACAAGACATCTTAGTTGGAAGCGTTTTAAAAAAGCGTTGTGCGTCCTCAAGCACAACACCTATTGCCGTAAAGCACAATCACATATCATTTATGCAGTTGGTTATTGCCATCTCATTATATGGTGGTCTGTGTATTACGACCTAAGAACAAGCAAATACTAGCTTCAAGCTAGCCTAGGATACGGGTAAATTTCTATGGATGGCATGAATCCTGCTGATGCATGGACTGCTGCAATTGGTCAGTTAGAACTGCAATTGCACAAAACTACATTTAATACATGGTTACGTCCTACAGAGTTCCTCTCTTATACGGACGGTGTGTTTACTATTTCTGTGAACAGCGGATATGCCAAAGACTGGTTAGAACAACGCTTCTACCGTAAGCTACAAGCCACCCTATCCAGCATTTTTGGGCAAAAAGTTGATCTCGAATTTGAGGTTCATAATGTAAACCCTGAAGTGCGACGCTTTGTTCCCCCACATCAACTACTACCAATTGAACAGCTCATTGCCAAAACCACTTTTACCGGTACGCCTAATACGAACCGTAAAGAGAAAAAAGCTCCTCAAACGACGGAATTCACCACCGCCAAAGCAATATCTTCATCAGAAGATGACTTTCAACCAACCGCACGGGCAGAACATCTCAACGAAAACTATACCTTTGAAACCTTTATAACGAGTCGGTGTAATCAATTGGCCTATGCAGCAGCGAAAGCAGTTGCTAAAACCCCCGGAATGCAGGGCTACAGCCCATTGGTGATTCATAGTGGGGTTGGGGTTGGCAAAACCCATTTGATCCAAGCGATTGGGAACGCACTACGCAAATCAGGACATCAGGTTTTGTATGTAGGTGCTGAAACCTTCACTAATGATTTAGTCAAAGCAATTCGCACAAAAAAAACCGAAGCCTTCCGCAACTATTATCGAAATGTCGATGTTTTGGTCATTGATGATATGCAATTTATTCAAGGTAAGGAAAGCACCCAAGAGGAATTCTTCCATACCTTTAATTGGCTTCACAATCAAAATAAGCAAATCATTGTCGGCCTCAATTGCGCCCCTAATGAACTCACCACCATGGATGCACGCATCCGTTCGCGTTTAGAAGGTGGGCTAGCGATGGGGATTGACGCCCCTGACTTCGACATGCGCTATAAAATGATTCTGCAAAAAGCAGACATCCAAGATGTCAATGTGCCTGATGATGTCGCACGGGCAATTGCCCATAAATACACAGCCAGTATCCGCGAATTAGAGGGAGCAACCAATCAAATCTTCATCAAGGCAGCGCTGGCTCGCCAACCTATCACGATGAAGAACCTACAAGATACAGTCACTGAGCAAGCCACAACACAACCGTTAGGCATCCGCGATGTGATCGAAAAAACAGCTGTCTATCATCAAATGACATTAGATGATTTACTAAGCAAACAACGTAGCCGCCGTATTGCCCAAGTTCGCCATATTGCGATCTATCTTGCCCGTGAAGAGCTTAAAGTATCCCTACCTATGATAGGGCGTGCTATCGGTGGCCGGAGCCATAGCACTGTCTTAAACAGTTATAAATATGTTGAAGAAAAATTAGCCACTGACCCCGCGTTTCGCTCTCAAGTGGACGATGTGCGCCGTAATTTATACCAATAGTTAACACCCCCTTTAAACCCCATTCTGTGCCTCATTGTAAAGATGAATCACGTTATATCCCAAATTATCCCAAATTGAATTTGTGATATACAGTTGTTTCCCCATACTCCCAACTTTAAAAAATCCACACTACATCCCAAAGTTATCGACAGGTTTTCCCCTAAGTTATCGACAATTAGCGCTATTTTCGTGAAAAAAGTACAGTTATCGACAGGGTTATGAACAGGGCAATAAATAACCCAATTTGGGAAAAAACCCCCATATATGGGGGTAAAAGCATCTTTGCACCCCCATATATATCCCAATTGGGATAAAGTTTGGATAAAGTTACAAAAAAGTTATCGACAGGTTTTAAGCAGTTATGAACAGGTTATCAACAAGTTGTCGACAGGGGCTGTTCATAACTTTTTAGCACGATATCCCAAACTTGGGATATATTTCATCATAACCCCCATATATGGGGTTGGAAGCCCTTGTTACCCCCATATATGGGGGTAACCTGTACTAACGCAAAAATTAGCAAGTTTTGAACAGTTATCGACAGGTTATCAACAACCTGTTCATAACTTTGCGAGTTATCGACAGGTTATCGACAGGGGGCTGTTCATAACGTTGGGGCAGAATTCCCCATATATGGGGGTTTAAACTCCTTTTGCCCCCATATATAGGGGTTTATAAGCAAAAGAGACATATTTGACACCAGTTATCGACAGCCCCTACTACTATAGACTATATAAATATAGTTATATTCACATATATAAATTTATAGATGGAAAAGAAAAAACAAAAACTGCCTCAGGTTAGGAGGCAGTCATTAGGGATACATCTCAAACTGTGATCAATTAAATCGCGGGGTTAGCTTTCGACAATTTCGACAGCTATCAATTTTGTAGCATCCCCACCGCGTTGTGGGTCACGAATCGTGACATTCCCTAAAACATCATCGCCCTCAGTCAATTGACCAAAAATACCATGTTTGCCATCTAACCATGGGGTTGGTTCAAAGGTAATAAAAAATTGCCCACCATTCGTATTAGGACCGGCGTTAGCCATGCTCAACATACCGCGTGCGCTATGTTTGCCTGCCAATGCACCCGCTTCATCATTAAAGCGATAGCCTGGGGTGCCGCGTCCAGTGCCTGTGGGGTCACCGGCTTGTGCCATGAAATCCGCAATTACACGATGAAAAATCGTATCATTGTAGTAGCCTTCACGGGCTAAGAATACAAAATTATTCACGGTGATGGGGGCTTCGGCAGCGAAGAGTTTAAAGGTCATGTCGCCTACATCCGTTTTTAAAACGGCTTGGTAACTTTTGCTGGGGTCGATTTGCATTTCAGGAGGGGTTCCCCATTGTTTAGCCATAGTGTTATTCCTTTGGTTAACTATACGTTACGAGTTTATCACGCTTGGCAAATTCTGCCTTTATGCCGTTATATACATTTAGCTTATGAGGAACGTAACAAAGAAAAATAGGTTAATCAGTAACCGGTGGAAATAAGTTTTTCAACTCTTGTTCAGGGGTTAGGAGATCTTTACTGAGCCGCCCTTGAGGTATCTTGAGGTTGTAGGTTTGGATTTTACGATTTAGGCGGCGGATCTCATCATGGAGTTGTGCGATAGCTGCTGATTTTCGGTCACGGATGGCAAGCCGCTTTTTAACGCTTTCTACATCCGTTTTACCGCGCAAATCCGCCAACATACTCACATACATCATCGACTCGCGTTTAATCGCTTTACGCATCGATTCTAGGCGGGTATCGATTTCTTTTTGGAGTTCAATCCACGCGGGTAATACATCATTGTCTCGCATGATGCGGTGGGCAAGCCGAAAGGCATCCGGCACAAGGCGATCATTGGCTAAATTTAGGGGCTTACCTGTGCCGGGCAAATTGTCGAAGTCACCACGTTCAACCGCTTCAGCAATGCGATCATCAATAATATTGATGCGCTCCACTTGTTTCTTTTCAACCTCATCCAATGGATGAGATAACAACCACGGTTTCTTTTTTTGTTTTTTCTTGTCGCTACCATCGCTTTTATCATCAGGCATGGCTATGGTGTTTCCCCTACGGTAAAGATAGCTTGTACGTTCCCTGCGGCATCACTCAGGGTTACCCGTTCATTAAGTGTCCATACCGCCTGATTTTGGTTCCAATATAAAAAGCCGGGGGTATTCGTACCGCTACGGGTGGCGATACGTAGAATGCTACCCTGTACCAAACGAACATCAGGGAATGTGTAGACATTGCCTTGCTCGTCTGAAAGCTGCCAACCCAATAGATTTAACTGCCCACCCAAGTTTTGAATTTCCACTTGTTCAGCCGTAATATCACCTACCCCGGCGACATTAACAATTTCAATTTGAGAATCGGTGGGTGTCACGGCTTGGAAGGGGGACGTTGGCGTTACGACATTGAGGTCAAATGTTGGTTGTGGGGTGGGGGTTACCGTTGCGGGGATTTCAGGTTCACATGTATCACTTGGAATCAACAACTCATCTCCAATTTGGAGAACGGTTTGGTCGCTAATCCCATTTAACACAAATAACTCACTTAGTTGTACATTGTAACGGGTGGCAATGGTGCTTGCCGTATCTCCGGCTTGCACAAAATAGCGGTCACATCCATCTTCGGGGAGTGGTTCGTCACTATTCGGTGAATCAGAACCGCTTGCTCCGCCACCTTGCTGCGGCAAGGCAGGGATCAGATTGGGATCAATTGTGGGGAGATTGTCACTACCACTGGATGAGGGTAAATCTGGTTGCGCTGGAATATTCCCACTTGCAGTCTCGCTGGTATCATCATCTGTATCTGATGCAACAGCCGGCGCTGGCTGATTTGCAATTTGGGTTGCTTCGCGTTCCATGGCCACCAATGTTCCTGCTTGGGAATCAACAGTTGCTTGGAGTTCATCCGCCGAAAGCGCTTGATTCGGATTGGGTGTTGCGGTGACAACAAGAACAATAGTTGGTCTTGCACGCGGTGCTTCGGCCTCTTGAAAATATGTTGTATAAAGTGTAATTGCGCCTAACGCCACGGCCAATGAAATCACTACGTTGACCAACACAAAAATTGAATTTGTACGCCGATTTGCCATCACCTGTCCTCTCAATTTGCATAGAGGGGATGCTAGCACAAGCGCAATAGGTGAGCAATATGTTAAATTAAGGGTATTGAAAACATCAGGGAAACACTATGCAACAAACGGATGCAGTAATCGAACGTGTCTGGCAAGTCGCCAAGGGTTGCCAACGAGTTGAATTGATTGTTGACCAATCGCTAGACAATATACAAGTTGGGCAAAGCCTTTTAGCCTTAGACGATGCCTTTTATCTTCGCCGCCAATGGCTCCCCGTTGCGCGTGATGGGCGGGTGTTAACCATCGAATTACCACAGCAGACATCGGTTACCCCAGGGCAGGTTATCGATATTATTGCACCTGTTGGGCAACCATACCCTTGGGTTGGTGGCGCAAACAAACGCTTATTGCTCATTGCACAAGAAACACTACCCACACCGCTTTTATGGTTAGCCCAAGAAGCTGTCAATCAGTCTGCGGAGGTTGCAATGGTATTGTTAGGCACAGCAAGCAACTATCCTTTTGAGGGTATTCCCCCCGCTGTGGAAGTCATGGTTGGTGAGGATGATGGCACATGGAAAGACGAGGACAGCTTACTGACATGGGCGGATCAAGTGTTTATGGTGGTACATCCTGCATTTTGGCTCGACTACTTCACGACATTATTCCATAAAATGAAAAATACACGGGGACATGTACCAGTTAACTTGTTATATGGTGTGATGAACATTCCGTTACCCTGTGGCACAGGTGCTTGTAATGCATGTATGGTACGGTGCAAAACAAAGAATAAATTGGCGTGCACTGATGGTACAGCCTTAGATTTAACCGAGGTACAACTCTTATGATCGAACTAACCGCCCCTAGTAAAAATTCTATTACGGTTGAATCCCCTGTTTTGTTTGCGGCAGGCGCAGTAGGGTATGACGGACATCCCTATCGCCGTATGTTAGCGCTCGACAAATTTGGGGCAATGGTAACGACACCCTTATCTTACAAATCGCGGTATCCAGCCGCAGGAACCCGTGTCATTGATTTGCCATCAGGGTTTTTATTGCATACAGGGTTACCAAACCCCGGCTCGCGACGCACCATCAAAGATTATGAGCGTAATTGGGAACGGAGTATCTTACCGGTCATTGTGCATCTGATCGGTACCGATGTTGAAGATATTGAATCAGCAGTTCGGTTATTAGATTTATGTGATTCGGTGAGTGGGATTGAGCTAGGGTTACATGAACAAATTTCTATGCGAGAGTTACGGAATTTCATCCAAGCTGTGACTTATAACTGTGACATCCCCTTATTGGTAAGGTTGCCCATGTATTCAGCATTAACCCTCAGCGAGGTTGCGCAACATAGTGGTGCTGATGCCATTGTCGTGGCTGCCCCGCCACGTGGCACCCAACGCACCCATGATGCAGGGCGATTGGTTGGTGGACGAGTGTATGGGAGTTGGCAAAAAGCGCAGGCGCTCCACTTGGTTGGACGCCTTGCCCAATACGTCGAGATTCCTATTATCGGGCTTGGTGGAATTGAAACCCCAGATGATGCGCGTGATTTCATGATTGCGGGGGCAACTGCCGTTCAACTGGATGGCATTGTGTGGAAGAATCCTAAAATGGCCGAAACAATTGCGCGGAACCTTGGCGGCGGAGAACTCACCCGCACCTCAGGCTCATTAGCGGATGAATGGCAGCAGGGGAACACTCAAGCGCCCCCTCCCGCACCACCTAAGCACCTTCCAGAATCACCCTCTGATGATGCAACACAAGACTATTACGATCCGCCATTTGATAGCCAGTTATTGGATTAGCATATTGAATAAAGGGATGTTTGGTGAATCCAATTGAAAGAGGCAATATGCTATAATGTTGCAAAGCAAATCTACCATGAGGCAGTATGCGGCACGTTCAAAACGTCGTTCCTTATTACGAATTTAAGCAGTGGCAATCGGCGCCACTGAAACACGGCATTTTTACCCGTCATGGTGGGGTTAGCCCTACCCCTTGGGATGGCCTCAATGTGGGTGGTACGGTTGGCGACGATATTGCCAATGTTCGGCGCAATCATGAGTTGATGTTTGAAGCACTTGAACTTGATGAAACCAATGCGTGTTCGGTGTGGCAAGTTCATGGGGCTGACACAGTGATTGTCACCACCCCCCCCAAGCAACGCAAATGGATCAATCGCGCCGATGGTATGGTAACCAATCAACCCAATATGCCATTGGTCATGCGATATGCTGATTGCGTACCAATTATGTTTTTTGACCCGATTCAACAAGCTATTGGGATTGCCCATGCGGGGTGGCGCGGTACGGTTTCAGGGGCACAGGTCAGCGTCTTAAACACGATGCAAGATGCCTATGGCTCAAATCCTGAAGATGTACAAGTGGGGATTGGCCCTAGCATTGGCCCTGACCATTACGAAGTTAAAGAAGACGTTTTGCTAGCGGTTGAAACTGAGCTCGGCACTACAGATGGGTACATCAATTATGCATCCGACGGATGTACCTATTTTGATTTGTGGTCAGCCAATGAAAAAATCTTAACTGCCGCTGGGGTGTTGCCTGAACATATTGAAACAGCACGAATTTGTACGGCAAGTACAACGGATGAGTTTTATTCTCATCGGGCAGAAAAAGGTAAAACAGGCCGTTTTGGAGCAATTATTTCCTTATGACAGCGATCCCAACGCTTGCTCAGAATATTGAGGTGGTCAACCAACGGATTGTTGCCGCTGCGACCCGCGCAAACCGTGATCCAAATGAGATTACACTGGTTGCGGTGTCCAAAACTAAACCTGCAGCGCAATTGGTCGAAGTCATCCAAGCCGGGATCACCCATCTGGGCGAAAATCGGTTAGAAGAAACCGCCCATAAAATCCCAGATGTAGAACATCAAACCCCCGACAAAGCGATCTCATGGCATATGATCGGGCATATTCAAAGCCGCAAGGCCAAACTGGTTGTGGAACAAGGCTTTGATGTGATTCATTCTATTGATAGCGTAAAAATCGCAACGCGGCTCAATAAGCACTTAGCCGAACAAGGGCGGCAAGTCCGGGCATTTATCGAGGTGAATGTCTCTGGCGAAGATGCTAAACATGGCTTTATGGCAGATGTTTGGGCGAATGATGTGAGCCAAAGAACCGCACTCTATAACCAAATTACAACCATTCTTGAGTTGCCATTTCTTAAAATAGACGGTTTAATGACTATGGCTCCTTATTATGCGGAACCAGAAGCGACCCGTCCCGTTTTTAAACGGCTTGCCGCTTTGCGTGAAGCGTTACAAAACGACTTTCCGCAACTTACATTACCGCATCTCAGCATGGGTATGACCAATGACTTTGAGATTGCGATTGAAGAGGGTGCAACGATTATCCGTGTGGGACGCGCCATTTTTGGTGAGCGTGTTCCCTAAATAACAAATAACAAAAGGAGCTTATAATGGTTATTTTGATTGAATTGTTGTTGATGGTTTTTACCCTGTTGATTATTGCACGGGTATTAATGAGTTGGGTTCAAATGGATCCCTATCATCCGGCAGCACAATTTATCTATAACTCAACAGAACCATTTTTAAAACCGATTCGGGATTTGATGCCGCCTGCCGCAGGGCTAGACTTTAGCCCTATTATCCTATTGATTGGGGTACAGGTTATTGGTCAAATGTTTATAACTTTATTTGTATAACAAAGAGGTCGCAAACGCATGAAACGCAAATTTGAAATCACAGATGCATCGGGTGGTGCAGCATTTAGTGTGCGGGTTGTTACCCGTACCAGTCGTACCGAAATCGCAGCGATTCAAGATGATGGCATCATCAAAGTTCGCTTGACGGAATCCCACGAGGGGAATGCCGCCAATGAGCAATTAATCAATTTCTTAGCGCAAGTATTGGAAGTCGAACCCACAAAGATCGAAATTGTTGCGGGTGCCAATGTACGCGATAAGTTGATCAGTGTAGATGGCATTACCCCTGATTATTTAGAAGAAAAAGTGAACGCTAGCATCGCAGCCAACGCTGACGAAGAATAATTCATGCCACGTTGGGCAGGGCGTTTATGGTGGGTTGGCCTGTGCTGTACCCTCCTGATAGCGTGTAATGATGACACTCTAGGGCAACCTACATTGGTTGCCCCAACGGTTACATTTCGCCCTGCTATTACTACCGTTACGCCATTGCCAACTGCAACCATTACGCCATCACCAGAACCAAGAAGCCCGTTTGACGCTCTGCCACCGACCGCAACGGTTGCCATTCCACAATTCTTGCCACCAGAACAAGTTGATATTGTAGATGCCGTTTTAACGGATGCTCAACAATTGACCAATATGGACTGGCGGTTATTGGGTCTAAAACAAGTGATCTGGAATGATCTTCCGCTAACGTGTAATGATGTTGATCAAAATACATTAACTGTGCCACAAGGTGTATTAGAGCAAGGGATCAATGGCTATCGCATTATGATCGGGGATTTGGATAATACCCAAGTCCGTGTTTACCATGCAACAGATAATGAGTGGCTGTTTTGTCCGGACGCGAATGTGTTAGATGTCGGTGGTGATGCGCTGTCCTTTAACTTATTTTCCCAAGAACTGATTCAACTTGCCCTCAATGATTTAGCCCAACAATTAGGGGTGCGTGTAGGCAGCATCCGTGTAGCTGATGCGTTTGCCATTACATGGGTTGATTCCAGTTTAGGGTGCCCTGCCGAAGGGCAAAATTATGTGGTGCAACTCACGGATGGCTACCGTATTGTCTTAGCATCTGATGATGTGTTGTATGCCTACCATAGTGATTTTTCGCGGGTGCAGCCCTGCCCTCTGGGGCGCGAGGAACTGCCCCCACCATTTGATCCAACCGCTACCCCTACCATCACCAACACACCACTCCCTACCGCGATTCCTTAGCTGAAATCATAAAATTACATAATTGGTTAAAATATAAAAAATTATGTAGGGATACAATGACACTAACTGACATCATACAAGCAATTGATAAGCTGACATTAGATGAACAACAACAATTACAAATATATTTAACACAACATGTTCAAATTGCTGCGGCAAAATTCCCTGATGAATCTCAGTATAAACTAAAAAAAGTGCCGCTGGATATGGATGAATTATTAAAGGCTGCCGCTGAAATTCGAGAAGGGTTCACTGAATCAGAGTTGATAGAATTGGAACATGCGATGAATGATGATTATTTTGAGCCAATTGATGAAGATGGGTTTCCATCACTATGATCTATTTGCTGGATACCAATGTTATCTCTGATATTATCAAATCGCATCCGCAAGTTATCCAAACTGTGCAAGAACGCAAAAATGATCATATTATTGCCTTATGTGAGCCTGTGGATTATGAAATTCAACGCGGATTCTTGTGGCGTAATGCGTCATCAAAACATGATGTTTATATAAAACGGCTGAAAAAGCAGTTTACATGGATAACACTTCAAGCATCGGATTGGGAACATGCAGCTATATTATGGTCACAAGCGCGTAAAATGGGGCGTCAACTATCAGATGTAGATTTTTTAATTGCGGCAGTTACAATACGATTTGGCGGTATTTTAGTTAGTGCTGATGATGATTTTAAAGCACTATCAATCCCTCATGAAAATTGGCGCAATTCAAACCCCTAAAACGGGAACAAAAGAACACTGAATATCGTTAACACATCAGAGCAAACAAATTTGGAGTGTTTACGATGTCGAAATTGTTATTTACCTTGCTAAGTATCCTAATGCTAATTGCGGCAGCATTCCCAGCCTTAGCCCAAAAGCCAGTTGAACCCCCAATTGGGGAACCCGTCCCTCCACCCCCGCCGCCACCAACCATTATTGATGAAAATGTAGTGCTTAAAACGCACCGTGTAAATGTCACCATTAACAATCAAGTGGCTACCACGCGGATCGAACAAGTTTTTAAAAATAATTCGGATCGCATGGCAGAAGGAACCTATATTTTCCCCTTGCCACGTGGTGCGAGTGTGTCTGATCTGGTGATGTATGTTGATGGCGAAGCCATCCCTGCACGGATTTTAGGAGCCGAAGAAGCCCGCGCAACCTATGAAGAAATTGTACGCACCTTGCGCGATCCTGCTCTCTTAGAATACGTGGGGCAAGATGCCATTCAAGCCAGTGTATTCCCCATCCAACCGCGTGATGAGATCAAAATTGAAATAGAGTACAGCCATGTGCTAACCCTTGAAAATGGATTGATCAAATACACATACCCGCTCAAGACGGATCAGTTTTCACGCTTACCCGTTGAAAATTTATCCGTATCGGTACAAGTAGAATCCAATGATGATATTGGCACCATTTATTCGCCATCGCACGCAGTCGCCATCAATCAAACCGATGATAAAAGCGCCAGAGTAGGCTATGAAACAGGGAATACGGTCGAACTCAGTGACTTTGTGTTGTATTACAGCCTCGCTAGTGATCGTATTTCAGCGAATCTATTAACCTACCGTGAAAGCGCCAATGAAAACGGTTTTTTCCTGCTGATGTTAGCGCCACCCGTCACCGTTGATGAAGATCAAATTGTGCCGCGTGACATCATCGTTGTGCTGGATCAATCGGGATCGATGTTTGGCGACAAATGGGAACAAGCCCGTGATGCTGCAACGTATGTCCTCGACAATCTCAACCCAGAAGATCGCTTTAATGTGGTGGCGTTTAGCACTGGCTGGCGTTTGTATGCCAATGATTTGCAGTCTCCCTCAGAAGCAGCGGGTGCAAAACAATGGCTCAGTACATTAGAAGCTGTTGGCGGCACTGAAATTGATGGCGCTTTACAACAGGCATTTGATCTAGCGGATCCAAATCGTCAAAGTGTGGTGCTATTTTTGACGGATGGCCTACCCACTGAAGGCGAAACGGATATTGATAAGATTTTGGATAATGCCCGCCTCAATGCTCCTGACAATTTACGAGTGTTTACCTTTGGTGTGGGTGATGATGTTGATACCGTGTTGCTAGATAATTTATGGCGGGATTTTCGTGGCGCAGGCGCTTATGTCCGCCCCAATGAACGAATTGATGAGGAAGTCAGTAATCTCTATAACAAGATTTCTGCTCCTGTGCTAACCGACATCGCGATCGATTTTGGTGATATTGTGACCGATGATCTATACCCCTCTGAGCCGTTGCCTGATCTATTTATTGGGTCACAACTAATTGTTGCGGGTCGCTATCGGGATAGTGGCAACACCAGCTTAACCTTAACGGGTAAGGTCAATGGCGAAACCCAAATCTTTACCTATGACAATTTAAACTTTCCCGCCAATGCAGGGGGGGAGGCCACAATCCCGCGCTTATGGGCAACCCGTCGTATTGGAGCTTTGCTCAATAGTATTCGCCTAAATGGTGAAAATCCCGAATTGGTAGATAGTATTGTGCGTCTCAGCATCCGTTATGGAATCATTACGCCCTATACATCATTTTTTATCGATGAAACCGATATTTTCACCGCCCAAGGTCGCGAAGAAGCTCAAGAAACTGCTAGCCAAAACTTAGCACCCTTGGATGATATGAGTAGTGGCGATTTCGCAGTTGGTGCAGCCGATAGCGCTAATGAGATGGAAGCTGCCGAAGCCGCTCCTATGGCGATACCTACTGGAACCCCAATGGCAACCAGTGCACCAGCACCTTTACCACAAACCGGTGGCGGCGGTGTTGCGGCAGGTACAGCCAATGATGCCGAGGCCGATTTTGATGCGCCAGTTGCACCGACTGACCCTAATTCAAACCGAGCGCCGATCCAACAAACTATACAAGTTGTTGGAGACAAAACCTTTTTGTTCCAAAATGGAATTTGGATCGATACTACATATGATGCTGATACCATGATACCTCAAGAAGTTATCTTCTTAAGTGATGCCTACTTTGATCTACTAGATCAATATCGTGGCTTTAGTGCCGTGTTTGCCCTAGGTGATCACATCATTGTGATTTTAGATGGCATTGCCTACGAGATTCTACCCGAATAGCTACTGAGTTTTATCTGATTTAGTACAACTCTATATAGCTGAGAACTATACATTCCATCGTGGACTCCTCATGATGGAATGTATTGATGTCTATCCATTGATGGCTCAAATTCCCCACTAGCCAAAGCTTGATCTTTGATTCATGATGGCGCACTTGTCTAAGATTATGGAGAGTTGTCTATGCCTACACAGTTGTTAACCTTTCGCGCTTTTGGTGTGACATGGAATGTCTTGAATTTGTTCTGGTTAATTATCGGCACCTTGTTAGAAGCAGTCGCTGTTGTGCTATTTCTTGCCCCTACTCAAATTGCGCCCGGTGGAATCACAGGGTTAGCCATTTTATTGCACGAAGTCCTACATCTGCCGATTGGCGTGATGGTTTTTATCTTTAATATTCCGATTCAATTGTTAGGCTATCGAACCCTCGGCGGGCGACGGGTGATCATCCTAACGATTGTTTATGTGGTACTTTACTCAGTGATGGTGGATGTCTTAACCCCGATTCTGGATGTTAATCTGAGTGATGATCATCTACTCAATGCCATTTTTGGTGGCATTCTTGGTGGGGTTGGCGTTGGGATGATTCATGCAGCAGGGGGAACCGCAGGAGGTACAGCAACGATTGCTCGGATTTTACAGGTTCGCTATGGTTTCCCCATGAGTAGCGCATTTTTATATACTGATTCTGTCATTATTCTGTTGGCTGCTGTGTTGTTAGGTGGCGAGGCCGCCATGTTAGCGATCACGGCGTTATTTCTAGGCGGGATAGCCTCTGACTATATTTTGGAAGGCCCTAGCGTGATCCGAACGTTGGTTGTGGTAACCGACTATCCCGCTGAAATTTCTCACCGATTAATTTATGAATTACAGCGGGGGGTTACCAGTTGGGAAGGCATGGGGCGGTATACTGAAGAGCCCCGCCATGTGTTATTTGTTGCTGTGGGGCGGTCACAGGTGAATTATGCCCAACATCTGATTCATGAAGTTGATCCTGAGGCGTTTATTGTGGTGGGTCAAGGGCATGTTGCCTATGGCGAGGGCTTCAAAAAACGGACTTCGACTATTCACCAGATTTTCTAATGAATATGGGATGATCTTCGCAAAAACCATATAGCCAAAATACACACTTTCGATCATGATCACATCATCATGAATGTGGAGTGTATTTTAGTATGACTGTTCGTATACTCGGCATGGAGTTTAAGATCATCAATCTTATCATGCTAACGTTTGGCACATTGTTGGGGGCTGTATCCGTTGTTGTATTTTTAGCACCGGCGGACATTGCGCCGGGGGGCGTCACTGGGATATCGATTATTTTGCATGAACTATTCGGTTTACCGATCGGGATCATGATATTGTTATTCAATATCCCTATTCAGTTATTAGGGTATCGTACCCTTGGCGGGCGTCGGGTGGTGGTGCTAACGGTTTATAGCGTTGTGTTGTATGGCATCCTCATCGATGTGTTGACCCCTATTTTAGAGGTAGACGTTGGTGAGGATCGTCTATTAAATGCCATTTTTGGTGGCATCCTTGGTGGAGTTGGTACTGGCATCATCAATGCGGCGGGGGGCACGGCTGGTGGCACAGCGACCATTGCCCGCGCTGTACAAATACGGTTTGGGGTGCCTATGAGTAGTGCATTTTTGTATACCGATTCCATCATTATTATCGGTGCTGCGCTAATTTTTGGGTGGGAAGCAGCGATGTTAGCGATCACATCTCTGTTTATTTCGGGTATTGCCTCTGACTATATGCTTGAAGGACCAAGTGTTATTCGGACGCTGATTGTGGTCACCAACTATCCAGAAGAAACTTCACATCAACTGATCCACGAGTTGCAACGGGGGGTTACCAGTTGGCAAGGGATCGGTCAATTTACCAAACAAGAGCGCCATATTTTATTTGTTACGGTCGGGCGGTCACAAGTCAATCATGCTCAATATCTCATTCATCAAGTTGACCCTGACGCGTTTATTGTGGTGGGGCACGGGCATGTTGCCTATGGCGAGGGCTTCAAAAAGCATATTCCAAAAACATGACATTAGGCGGTGCAGAAACGTACAGAATGATATTGTGAGGGCGGGGTGCAACTGCTAGTATTGATTGTAATCGTGAAATAAGGTGGTTAATGACATGGACTATGCAAAAGATCGCACCCTATCTTTACAAATCTTAACAGTTGTTTCTGTGATCCTATTTGCCGTATCAAATATTCTGAATTTTACCTATCCTGGGGCTGATGATGCACTTGGTGAAGTACAACGTTTGTTTTACATTCACTTAGGGTCTTTCTTCGGGGCGTTTGTGATGTTTGGGGCGGCGCTATTGGGCGGTATTCAATATTTACGAACTCGTGAAAATAAATGGGATACCTTGGGGTTAGCAGGTGTCGAAATCGGTTTGGCACTGTCTAGCATTACCATTCTCACGGGCGCCATTTGGGCACGTCCTGCATGGGGAACCTTTTGGACATGGGATCCGCGATTGACCACTATTGCTATTATGTGGTTGGTTTATGCAGCATATCTGTTTTTGCGGGCGTCTATCATGGATCCTGATCAACGGATGCGGTTTGCGGCAGTCTATGCTATTTTTGCTTTTGGGAGCGTCATCCTAACCATTATCATCATTCGGGTGCGCCCTGACGTAATTCACCCGGTTGTGGCAGGCCCCACAACCAATAGTGATAGTGCCTTGGGAGAATTTAACCTCACCGATCGTATACGGAATACAGTTTTATTTAGTACATTCGTTTATATTTGGATTAGCATCACACTCTCATGGCATCGTATTCGGTTGGAAAATCGTCAAAACAACATTGCTGCTCGCAAATTACAACTTTTGGAGAATCTCTAACATATGGAAGACAATCTTGATTATCTAGTTAGTGGATATGCAGTTGGGTATCTTATTCTCTTTATCTCGGTCGCCAGCATTTGGTGGCGTTATCGTGGCCTTGCCGCAGATGAAAGTGCCCTTGAGCAACTAAAAACGGATATTGAAAACGATCAGTAACGATAACGCAATGTCTAACAACATTTCCTATAAAAACGTACACATATGGATGATGGCCAGTATGTGTATGATGCTTTTAGGTGCGTGTAGTGTCTTTGAACAACGAATTAATGATCCTGGCGTACCCACCACCACCCCTATCCCGTTTAGCACAGCAACCCCCGGTGGACGCATTTCGGTAATGATGGCACAAACAGACACCCCTAACCAAACCTTGACCCCTGTCGCAACGGTTGAAGGGGCTGTGGTGGGGCCTGCTGCGACAGCTACCGCTGCTGTTGAACAAATTATAAGTGCAACCCAAACAGCTGCTGCCCCGACTTCGCAACCAACATTTCAACCAGACAATTGCCCTGACCGCCAAAATATTAGCGCCCCTGCCCAACCTGAGAGCTTTAATACATATGCGGCTGTGATTGGCGTATATTTGAGTAATGGTGGCGCACCGTCAATTTTAGAAAGTAACTTACGAGCATGGGGAGCTATTACGGATGCGGGTGGGGTTGTGCAAGCCGATACGGATCTCACGGGGGATAAAATCCCTGAGATCATGATCAATATCTTTAATCCAACGGTTTATAACCCCGATGCGGTGTTAAATGCTGGGCAGTTGCTCATCTTTGGGTGCGACAATAACGGCTATCGATTGTTATACAGTACACCGAACAACCCCAGCATCGCCTTACCGGTTTTACATCGGGTCGGGGATATGAACGGCGATGTCACAGCAGATGTAGTGTTTGATACCCAATCTTGTACCGTGACTGCCTGTACCCGTGAAGGCTTCATCCTTGGCTGGAACCCGGTTGTAGGGGCATTTGAACCCCTCAACAATGAACAGATCTTAGCGGTGAATGGGCGGCTCGGTGTGGTAGACATTGATAGTGACGGGATTCTAGAACTCACCATGAGTAGCAACACACCTCCGTCTGCTATAACAGGCCCCACCCGAAGCTTAACAGATGTTTGGGATTGGACAGGGCAAAGTTATGTCTTTGCTGTGCGTTCACGGGATGATCCGCTCTATGCGATTCATCAATTACATGATGCGGATGATGAGTTGTTTGCTGGTCAAGGACGTAATGCCTTACGGGGTTATTTTGAGATTCGCAATAACCCAAATTTACTGAGTTGGAGCATTTCTGATGAACCCGCTTTGTTACGGGCGTTTGCTACCTATCGCATTATCATCACCTATGCGCTCAATGGGGATGACCGTACCGAAGAAACCTTGGTCACGCTCCAAAATGAAAATCCTGAAGGTACAGCCGGGAATATTTTTGTTGGTATGGGCAATGCCTTTATGGAAGTGTTCCGTTCTACAGGAGACCTAAGTGCGGCCTGTGGCGCGGCGCTAAATGTGGGGGGGCAACCTGCTATTAGTTTTTTGAATAGTTATGGCACTGCCAATCGTCTGTATACCTTATCTAACATCTGTCCTTTCTGAGTGATAGCCTTGCAATTACAATATTAAGGAGACTCATTGTTTGTTAAATAAGGAAAAACATGTCTGATCTGAATAACTTACCTGAACTTGATTCCTATGGCCCTGAATCATTTGGCGTGGGCACTCCCGCGCAACAACCTGCCGCACGTGCGAAAAACAACAACACCATGCGGAATTTACTATTCGTTTGTGGGGGCTGTTCATCCGTTTTAGTCTTGGCTTGTTTGTGTTGTGTTGGGCTGGCCTATATTGGCAGCACACAACCCGGAACCTCTGTGCAAGCGTGGGGATCGTATGTGGAACTAGAGTTTTATTTTGTGGCAAAAGACGGTGCCACGTGCGAATTTTCCCAAGCCTTACAATTCACGCAAGCCCTTGAAAATAGTGGCGTACAATTGAGTAACTTTACATGGATTGAAGGCGATGAACCCGATACCTTTATCGGGAATGCTTCCTTGTTCACGGATGGGCAAACCCAAACATGGTCAGCACAATTTTATACCACTGAAGGGGGGCGCTTCCCTTTAAATGAATGTATTGATCGTATTGAAGTAATTGAGGGCTTTGATCCACCAATAACATTAACAACACCAGAACCAAACGCCACCACAACCCCACAATAATCTATGAACGAAATAAACCCGCTTTGGGAGCAGACATAGCTGCTCCCCCTATTTGCGGATTAGTTGTTGCTGTGTTCATACCGATGGAGCGCCGCAGGTTGGGTGCTGTCTTCAATTTCGCGTACAGTTTCTTGCGCGGTGTAGATGAAGTCATCTAACCAACCGAGAATTTCACGGGCATCAAGGGGCGAAACCTCATGCAATGCTTCAGCGGTTGCCGCATCGTGCAAGCGATCCAAGAATTGCAAAAAGAGGTCAAAATGCGCATCGGTGTGTTGTTGCTCTAACAGTTGTTTCAACATATCCATATTCATGATAACAATCACCTAAAAATTTTTTTGCGTCGTGCAGAATGCCCGTTAAACAAAACAGGGCGTGAACTTGTCCTGTCCACGCCCTGTTAAGTGGGTCTCGCGCTATGCTACAACGGAACCGTCATAGCGGCACTTTTCCAAGAAAGCGGGCGTGGGGCGTGGGGTTAGCATCAAAGTAACGGCTTTCGCCCAAAATAGGGTTGAGCCGCGCATCAACAAACAATGTGACCACGGTGTCTATGTCACATGGTAACCAATTATGACTTGATTTTCTGGATAACATTGTCGGTTGCATCGCAACATCCGCCTTTCTTTTCAGTGCTATTACACCTTCAAGGTTGTTTGGTCTAACATCTGTACGATGCTTGACCCTTTAATGAATACCCGCCGCATTCCGGGTGGGCGCGAGACTTCCAAATGTCCCGCATCAATGAGCTTTTTGAGGGTGCCTAGGCTAACCCCTAACGCGAGAGCCGCTTCCCGCCGCGAATATATCGCATTGGCTTCGATAATCGGCTTCTGTGAACTCATAATTTATTACTCCATATGTCTTAGCTTATAACGCGCAATGAGATGTGTCAAGGTTTATTTTAACGTTAAAAGTAGTATCTAGAGGTCACAAAAGGTCAAGTAAGTCTTGACGACCAGAAAAAACTTTGGCAGACTGTGCATATGATTGCTTTTGATCTTGTTTTTTGGTGATAGTTCTGGCATACTGGCAACCGTCGTAGGAGCATAGCTCAACTGGCAGAGCGTCGGTCTCCAAAACCGAAGGTTCGGGGTTCGAGTCCTCGTGCTCCTGAATATGAAAAAAGCAGTCATATAAATGGCTGCTTTTTTTATTTTTGTAGGAGAGACCATGATGAGCGCTATTATCCGTGATGAACCCGTTGAATATTGGGTATGGGGTGAAGATAACATTGAGCAAGGCGCGCGCGACCAAATGCAACGGGCGGCAGAGCTCCCGATTGCGGTACAGGGAGCGCTGATGCCAGATGCCCATCAAGGGTATGGGTTACCCATTGGTGGGGTTTTAGCAACAAAAGGCGCGGTTATTCCCTATGCTGTGGGCGTGGATATTGCCTGCCGTGTACGATTAACTATTTTTGACACCAAACCTTATATTCTGGAACAAAAGCGTGATAAATTTCGCAAAATTATTGAAGATAATACACGTTTTGGTATCGGGAAAGGTACCGAACTTGATGATCCACACAATCATGCGGTGATGGATGATCCTGCATGGCAAAATACCGACTTATTACGTGGACTCAAGACAACGGCATGGCGGCAATTAGGTTCCAGTGGATCGGGCAATCACTTTGTTGAATTTGGCAAATTGACGGTGACAAAGCCCATTGCGGGCGATAGTAAAGCTGAAGGCGAAGGCTCCCGTGCGTATGGCACTGTCCCAAAAGGGGAATACTTAGCCTTGTTAAGCCATAGCGGAAGCAGAGGGTTAGGCGCACAAATTGCGGATCACTATACCAAAATTGCTATGAATCAACATCAAGAATTGCCTAAAGAGTATCGCCACTTGGCTTGGCTAGACATGAATCATATTGGGGCAGAATATTGGGTAGCGATGAACTTAGCAGGACGTTATGCCAGTGCTAACCATGCCATTATTCATGATTTGATTAGTGAGGCGCTTGGATTCTCGGTATTGGGTGGCGTTGAAAACCATCACAATTTTGCATGGTTAGAAGAGCATGATGGCGAGCAAGTTTATGTGCATCGTAAAGGCGCAACCCCTGCTGGCGACGGTGTGTATGGGGTGATTCCGGGTAGTATGACTGCCCCCGGCTTTGTGGTGCAAGGTTTAGGAAAAGCTGAATCATTAAATAGTGCGGCGCATGGTGCAGGGCGGCAAATGTCACGGGGGCAGGCTTTCCGTACATTGGATTGGGATCGGGTAAATCATAAACTAAAATCAGCTAAAGTCGACCTGATTTCTGCGGGGTTAGATGAAGCGCCATTTGCCTACAAAGATATTGAACAAGTCATGGCCGCCCAATCAGAATTAGTCACGTCTGTTGCCTCATTTCAACCTATGATGGTTAAAATGGCTCCTCCAAAAGGCAGAGCGCGTTCCAAACGGAAGAAAAGAAAAAAGTAAGGGTCTTGCGGTGAATACCTTGGAACCACAAAAGACGTCTTGTGGTTCCAGCAGGTATCCAGTGCTTGTTATTGTGAGGTGTTCATAACCTGTTCTTGATATCGATCCAAAATATCAATAACTGGCTCATCTGTTGTTAAGATTTCGGCAAACATATCATTCCATAATCTGAATGTTTCACTTGACCATGCAGGCAAGGTGCGTGGGTTAGAATCAACCAATTCCGTTAAGAAGGGAATATATTTTCCAGCTTCTTGCGGGGCGTCAGCTATATCGTAGTCAAGCACCTCGGTGTAAAAATTTGGGATCGTTTCTGTATTACCATCGACCACTGAGAAAATACTATTGATGCCTGAGTATGTCGTGGGTAAACGCCCGACCCCGCCCGTCCAAAAGACGGCATTTTGTACTTCTGGGCTACCAATAAATTCAAGGAAACTTTGCGCTTCTTCTGGATGTTCGGTACTGGCTAACGCGGCATAGATCGCATTCCCCACCACAACATTAGATGGTTCCCCGCCATCAATAATAGGTAATGGGAAATACCGACAGTCCACGCAGCCACTACTTTCTGCCCAGTCAATATGCCATGAGCCAGCCGTTTGCATGGCTGAAAGCCCTGAGAATAATTGACTGAATACTGCGGCTTCGTTCCCGCTAAAAGCAACCGCTTGATCCGTTACTTGATATAGATCACGGAACCATTCATAAACCGGGATAGCATTAGGATCATTCAAAATGGGAACTTCGCAGGCTTGGGTTTCACAAAGTTCTACACCCGCTTGATACAAATAGGGTACAACACGGAAGGGAGCAGCCGCCAAAAATTCTGTTGGCCCTAATATAGAATATCCATAAAAAGTCCCGCCGCTACTCTCAGTAATATCCTGCGCGACAGTTAGAACTTGTTCCCATGTAGTTAGTGCTACTGTATTGATGTCATACCCATTCGCTAAAAGAACATCAGCATTGACTTCTAGCGTAAAGATTCCTGTAAAGACAGCAACCCCGTAAATCTCATCATTCCATGTTACCCCTTCAACAGTTGCCGGGATCAGGTTATTTTTGAAGTCTTCAGAGGCCGTTAAGGGCAAAAACAACCCTTGTTGGGTTAAAGTTGGCATAAACGACTCGCCAATTGTGATGTCCGGTTCGGTGCCATCTTCCACGGCTGCCACCAAATTTTGACGTAAGGTTTCATCCCACCCCATATCAACCCATTCAATACGAATATTTGGGTGTTGCTCATGCCACAGGGTATCAACCATACGGGCAAAGGCGCAAAAGCTCCAGTCATTTTCGGGGTCATTGATGCAATTACCGCCAGGGTCACCCCAAATGGTTAAGACAATTTCATCATCTGTTTCTTGTGCCGCAGCATAAGATGACAACGCGCTCAATGTTATCACCACAACCAAAACACTGCCTAAAATTTTTTTTAACGTCATGAATAACTTTCCTTAAAATCTAAATAAACGGTTTTGAATATTTCATCGAATAAGATTATTTTTTATGGCTTCATACAGATTAATTACTAGAGCGTTGCTCTAGTGCATGGTAGGCTTCTTCTAGCGTGTTATATACTTTAAATGGGACATTTCCTAAGTTAAAAATCATCAACATAGATAATTTAACAACGCGGTTTCCAGTAGCAATATAGATGCGCTCTAACATGTCGTGGTACATATAATTTTGTGTTGTACGCAAGTCAGTAAAATGCCTTGGGGGTAACAGTTGTATTGCATCAATTACCAAAGACATGGGATAAGGTGCATCCTCTAAAATTTCTAAGATTTGCTGTGCCAAAGATTTAGAATCCGCAATGGTATAGTCATCCCATAACTTGACAACGATAATTGTATTGTCAGTATCCCAACTTAATTCATAGGCCATTATTGTATCCCTAAAAGCTACCCTTGAACTTATTTATAACAAAGCATCAAGTTGCTTGGCAAAATTAGTCGCATTTAATGGTTTGGCAAAATACGCATCAAATCCAGCATTTAAAGCCTCTTCTCGTGTTTTGTTCGCATGGAATGCCGTAACCGCTATACACAAATACCTAGCGGTTTTTACATCACGCCGTATATCTGCCAATAAATCCCATCCGTCTTTCCCTGGCAATGCTAAGTCAATAATGATGGCTTGGTATACGGTATCCGAAGTATCTAAGAGTTGGAGAGCCGTTTCCGCATCCTTCGCAATTTGATAAGGAATATTCAGATACTCCACAACATGCGATAAAACTAATTGACCATCGGGATCATCCTCAACAATTAGAATAGGGGCTTTCATTGTGATGCGCTCGCCTTTCTATATATTTAAATACTCACTTAATTGTGGAATATCCATTAGCAACACCAGTAATTCATCCATAAAGGTAGCAGCGGTTAATGGTTTTGTTAAATAGTTATGAAATCCCGCCCCAATGGCTTGTTCCCTATCCCCCTTCATAGCATGGGCTGTGAGGGCAATGACAGGAATATCCTTAATTTTCGTATTCGTTTGTAGATTTTCCAGAAATTTCCAGCCATCCATTTCTGGCATTGATAAATCGGAAATAACAAATCGAGGCTTTATACTTTCCACTAAGCCCAATCCACTCAATCCATTATCTGCTGTGTGGACAGTAGCACCATAAAAGTCGAGAATATACCGAGCAACTTCTAGGCTATCTGGTTCGTCATCTATAACAACAATGTCCCAATCTTGTAATAGGTCTTGCGGTATTTTACTCATAAATCATGTCTCCTCATCAATTTAATTGGCGGTCTTTAAGGGTAAGGTGACCGTAAATGTAGTACCCACATTGACTTCACTTTCGCATGTAACATTCCCCCCTGATGCGCGGGTCAATTTTTCAACTAATGATAACCCAAGCCCTGTGCCACCATATTCGCGAGTCGATGACCCATCAACTTGACGAAATTCATCAAAAATGTATTCTCGTGCATGGGTGGGAATCCCAATCCCTGTATCTGTTACCGAAATCATCCACTTGTTGGCTTGCCGATCAAACTTAAGTTGAACTTTGCCTTCGTGGGTAAATTTAAAGGCGTTACTGAGTAAGTTCAAGCCAATTTTTGAGAGCGCATCCTCATCACCAATAATCTTTTCAGGTAGCTCAGGACTAATGATAACTTCAAACTCGATCCCTTTATTTTCAGCGAATACTTCGATCTCTTTTTTCCATTGTTGGGAAAGTTCTTGTGGAGAAATAACATTGTCAACTAATTCTAAACGGCCTGCCTCAATCCGGGACAAATCCAAAAAATCATTGATCAAATGTAAAAGGCGTTTACTATTTGATCCTATCCGTTCAACCATCCGCCGCGCTTTAGGGTTCAATTCAACCCCAAGCCCACCTAACATGATACTGGTAAATCCTTCAATCGCGTTTAATGGCGTGCGCAATTCATGAGACATGGTTGCCAAGAATTCTGATTTTAGGCGCGAGGCCTCTTGTGCAGCGGCATTTGCCTCTTTCAAGTCATCAATATTGGTCGCTAAGCGATGTGACATATCATTAAAAGTCACTGCCAATTGGCCAATTTCATCATTGGATTGAACTTTTACCTGTTGCCCGATGTTCCCCCGGGCAATACCAGCCGCCGCCGTGGTCAGTTCAACAATAGGGTTTGCAATCTGATTCGACACCACATAAGTAACCCACGCCGCAATCAATGTTAAAATTGCACCAAGTACCAATAAATTTAATAGTAGTGAATTGATGGGTTCATCAACTTCGGAAATTTCTTTTTCGGCAATCAATCCCCAATTGACACCATCTATATCATATTCAGAAGGCTGTTTAAGCTCAAGGGGTTGCCATGTGCTCAGTGTTTGAACCTCCAAGTAGCTATCAATAATCTCAGTACCGGTGTTACCAGCTAATACCTCGCGGGTTGCAGTTGTATCAACAGGGAAACTAGCATTGAGAATCGTGGTATCAATATTCAGTTGACCATCACGGGCATTAACTTGTGCAAGTTCGTTGCGTACCAAATTATCAGGGCCAATAACATAAGTTTCGCCTGTTTCTCCCAAACTTACCCGCAATCCAAGAATTTCGTTAATTGGTTCAATATTGATAGAGGTGATCAAAATACCAAGTAGGGTGTTATTTTCGATCACAGGAACAGCGTAGAAGATGATGATGTCATCAACGGGAGTGTAATAAGAAAAATCTGAAAAGACCGCAGTCTGACTCTCAGCGGCAAGGACTTCCTCAACAATAATTTGAAGTTCACTATCAGTATACAAACCATCTACTAAAACATTAGCTTGGAAATCATCTGCTTTTTCTGCCGTATAAACAATCTCACCATCTGGGGAAATAAGCATCACATCAGCATAATCGTAAGATTGTTGAATAGTGCGATAGAAGGAGTGAAACCGATTATGTGTAGTAGAATAGATCGAGATTGTTTCAGGTTGTTCTAAATCTGGTTGCCCGAGATACTGTTCCCGTAAGCTTTCTTGTCTTTCATTACGGGTCTCACCTAATGTATCACTAGTATCAAGGTTGTTCACAAATGCTCGTGTTGATAATATCACCGTCGGATCTTGTGATAACACGAGGATGTCTCGTTGGCGTTCCGTGATCCATTCTTGAACTTGTTCTGTCCGTACACCACGAAGTGCTTCCAAACCAGCAATAGATTCATTACGAATCGCTGTACGGGCACTGAAGTAAGTGAAAATTGCCGCAAAAAAAATCAGTAGTACGTTACTTGTAATTAAAAGAAATCGAAGTTTAAGGCGAATATTATTGATTGGAAGTAATTGAAACACGAATTAACTCCACAGAATGTTGTTATGTCGCGTCGGGCGATAATGATCTTCAGTATAGCATAGGTAATACCAATTCTTCGAATCAATGCTCCCTCAGATAGCCAACTTATAATCCACAAATCGACTTTATAACAATCTATTTAGGCTTGGTTTGTAGCGTCATAAGCAGCTAATAAACGTGGACTGATAACCGACCAATCAAAATGTGTTTCAACAAAAGACCGTCCATTTTTGGCAAGCTGCTGTCGCTGGTCTGGCTGATTCAAGAGGGTATTAATACTTGCAGCAAATGCAACCGCATTATCTGCGATCAACATATCACGCCCTGCTTTGATGTTGAGCCCCATCGCCCCCACAGAAGTGGAAATAATAGGACGTTGTGCTGACATCGCCTGCAAAAGTTTTAAACGTGTGCCGCTCCCTACCCGTAAGGGAACCACAAAAATAGTGGCTTGATGCAAATAAGGTAGCACATCATCAACAAATCCCGTAACGGTAACTTGCGGGTGATTCGCCAATGCTTGCACGCTAGCGCTAGGGCGATTGCCAACCAAATACACGCGGACATCCTTATGTTTGACATGGGGTAAAATGTCTTCAACAAACCACAAGGCTGCATCCACATTTGGGCGATAGTCCATAATACCTGTAAACACTAATGCAGGTTGATGAATCTCTACATTACTTAGCGGTTCGGTAGCATAATCTTGAACGGTAATGCCGTTGTTAACGACCCATATAGGTGTATCACCTGCGCCGGATTGCAATATGTCATGATCATCCTGTGAGACCGTCAGTACACCATCCACCGCTTGGCATAAAGCCATTTCAAATCGTATTAATCGTTGCCATTGCATCCATGAATAGACGGCGATGGGCAATCGTTTAAGGTGTTGGCGATCAGTCTGAAAAACCATTTTTTGCAATTCGGCTTCGGCATTGTACGCATCATAGATAATTTTGGCGGTTGGTTGTACAGTGCGAATAGTTTCCCAGTAAATTCCCATTTCTAGGCTTTGGAGTTGCACAATATCAAAAGATTGTTGTGTTAGCAGCTCTGTTAAAGCTTGCACATAGGCTGTATCCCAACTACGGCGTTGCATATCGGCCTGACGACTGAGTAATAATGTTTTGAGACGATCTTGCTTGCGCCGATGTGGTGCGGGAATCACCTGAATATGAGAGGCTATATCATGTACGGGGGTATCTGTTGGCGGCTCTTTGCCAAACGATAGAATTGAGAGATCATGCCCTGCGCTGGCCGCACCATTTAACAAGCCCATAATGCGTAATGCCCCACCGCCATAAGCGGGATATGGAAATGATGACATGAGGTATAAAATCTTCATGAGAGCAGTTCCTCATAAACTGAATAGGTTTGTTGGGCGGCTTTGTGCCATGTAAACTGTTTCACCTGTTGAGTACCTTTTTGGCGCATGGCATCCCGCAAAGATTGATCGTCTAAATAGCGTTGCATCCCATCCGCAATCGATTCAGGGGAATCCGGATCTGCATAGAGTGCTGCCTCACCTGCGACTTCGCGCAAGGCTCCCCGATCAGAAATCAGGGTAGGTGTGCCACATGCCATGGCCTCTAGGGGCGGAAAACCAAAGCCTTCATATTGAGATACCAAAACATGGAATATCGCATGAGTGTAGAGCGATGGTAAATCTTGGTAAGTAAAGGTATCAAGCAAAATCACATCATCCCGCAAGCCTAATGTGTCTATCGTTTCAAAACTCTCTTGTGCTAACCATCCGGTTTGTCCCGCTAGCACCAGTTTGGGAATCTTCCCCAAGCGACTTTTGGCGATGGCATAGCCCTTTAACATGTTAGGAATATTTTTGCGCGGTTCAATTGTGCCCACAAATAAGATGTATTCGTCTGGCATATTGGGAAAGCGATTTGGGGTCGGTTGGAATTGTTCATGAACGCCTTCCCAGATCACATGAATTTTTTCGGCATCAACATCCAATAAGTTAACCATATCGGCTTTAGTGGCTTCGGATACGGCAATAATACGATCCACTTGTGTAACCGCTCGCTGGATTTGCCCGGCATAATAGCGCAAACTATCGGCGGTTTGGATGTTGGCAAACAGTAAAAACGCAAGATCATGGACGGTTATGACATAGCGTTTGGCACCCCATCGAGGTGGAATAAAGTCGGGACTATGCAAAATATCCAAGCGATGGGGGAGCAACTCTGTCCCTAAAATCATATCCTCAAACCGATGGTGGCAAGGGGTATAACAATTGATACGCTTAAAGTTTGGAGCCGGGGTGAGTTGCTCGGTGGCACGAAAATTATGCAGCATTTTTACCTGATACGGCATCGCTAAATCACTGAGTGCAACTGCCAGTTGCCGCATGTAACTCGCAATGCCACCCTGTCGATAATATGTGAGCCGTACATCAAATCCTATTGTTTTCATGGGCACAACTATACCATCAAAGTTGTGAAAATAAGCCCAGTTTTGCTAAGACCTCTTATGATAACAAGGATACAAATATGCTCATTTTTCGATTGATTCAACGCCACATTAGCCGCCGCCGCTTTCAAAGCCTGTTATTCGTGGTGGGGGTTGCGCTTGGGGTCGCGGTTGGGTTAGCCATTGATCTCGCAAATACGTCGGCGAAACGTGCTTTTACTATTAGCACCGAAAGCATCACCGGCAGCACCACCCATCAAATCGTTGGGGGGCCTAGTGGGTTAGATGCGTCTATCTATAACACGGTACGGGATGATTTGGGTATTACACGCGCCGCACCAGTGATCGAAGCACCTGTGAGAGCCGTGAATATGGATGAACGAGCGCTGCGCTTTTTAGGTGTTGATACACAAGTCGAAGAACCCTTTCGGGATTATTTGTCTGCTGATCAAGTGTTACTAGATGAATCGTTTGTTGATATTGAGATCGCCGATGAAATCCTAGAGCTATTTACTCCCGTTCTCATCAGTGAGCGCTTAGCCGCCGAACAAGGGTTTTCCATTGGCGACATATTAACCTTACGGATCAATGTTGAATTGGTTGATGCTCAGATTGTGGGTTTGCTGCAACCCGATGATTCGATCAGCCAAGAAGCGTTAGACGATATTGTGGCGACTGATTTACGGGTGGCACAACGTTTATTTGATATGGATGGTCGCATTAGTCGCTTGGATCTTATTTTGGAAGATGATCAAGTTGTGGCAGTGGAATCGATCTTGCCAGCAGGTGTTATCCTCACCACCCCTGCCCAACGCTCAAATACCCTTGACCAAATGACAGAAGCATTTGAGATCAATCTACAAGCTTTGAGCCTATTAGCCTTGGTGGTGGGTATTTTCTTAATTTATAACACCGTCATGTTTAGTGTGGTGCAACGGCGTAATGTGATTGGCATCATGCGGTCTTTGGGCACAAGCAAGCGGCAAATCTTCCGTATGGTGTTAGGCGAAGCGTTTATTTTGGGGACAGTTGGCACGGCATTTGGCTTATTGATGGGGATCATCATGGCACAAGGCACCGTTGGCGCGATTAGCCAATCTGTGAATGATCTTTATTTTCGCGTGAATGTGGAAACCGTTACCATTACCCCCATGAGCATTTTGCGCGGGGTTGCCGTTGGCGTTGCTGCCAGTGTTTTAGCGGCGGTTATTCCATCTATTGAGGCAACCCGCACCACACCGGCTGGCTCAATGCGCCGTTCGGATTTTGAACAAAGTGCGCTCAAGTTAGTTCCTTATATTACAGCCGTTGGGATTAGCATGATCATTGGTGGTGTATTGGTTTTACAACTTAATAGCACTAATTTGATTCTGAGTTTTACAGGACTATTTTTGGTGATTGTAGGAGCTGCGTTCTTTACCCCATTAGGGATGGTGACCCTTTCCAAAATGTTAACACCGGTTACAGGGGCATTATTTGGTGTGTTGGGACGCATGGCGCCGCGTGCGTTGGTGCGGTCATTGAGCCGAACCGCGATTGCAGTCGCCGCCTTAACCTTATCGGTTAGTGTGATCGTTGGTGTAGGGGTGATGATTTCCAGCTTTCGGACAACAGTCGTCAGTTGGCTAGACCTAACTCTTGGTGCAGATATTTTTATCTCAACCCCCAGCGCCAGCACCGACTCAGATCCAAATATTGATCCCGCTTTGGAACAACGCCTAGCAGAAGTTCCGGGTGTGGTCGATGTACCAGTGGTGCGCACAGCGGATGTCTTATCCCCGACACATCCTGACCTACCACCCGTACAAATTGTTGCGATTGATACCGATCTCACTGGCGGAAAGCGGGAATTCGTCTGGCGGGCGCAAGATGATTATCTTGCTTTATTGGAACAAGGGCAGGTGATGGTCAGTGAACCCTTTGCCTTTCGGCGGGACATTACGCCCGAAAATAATACGATCACCTTAATAACGGATAATGGCGAGCAAGCGTTTACTGTTTTGGGCGTTTTTTATGATTATACGTCTGATCAAGGCAGTTTATGGATGACACTGGATACCTACCGCCAATTTTATGATGATCCGTATCTCACATCAATGGCGGTTACGCTAGCCCCTAACGCCGATCTAAGTGAAGTAAGGGAACTGATCCGCACCGATGCCCTAGCAGGCTATGATTTTGAACTACAAAGCAATCGGGAACTCCGTGATAGCGCCTTGGAAGTCTTTGACCGCACCTTTTCAATCACGATTGCTTTACAAATTTTAGCGACCATTGTCGCCTTTATTGGGATTCTCAGCGCGTTAATGGCGCTCCAGCTCGAAAATATTCGTGAATATGGCATTATGCGCGCCACAGGAATGACCCCCGGCCAATTACGCCAATTCACATTTATTCAAACAGGATTAATGGGCGTGATTTCTGGCATTTTAGCGATCCCGATTGGGGTAGCACTGGCCTATATTTTGATTTCTGTGATCAATGTGCGGTCGTTTGGGTGGTCGATGAATATGCAACTCCAACCACAAGAGTTTATCCAAGCGTTTGGTGTGGCGTTGATTGCGGCGCTGTTGGCGGGTGTCTACCCTGCATGGCGGATTAGTCGGATTCAACCCGCCGCCGCATTGCGGAATGAATAAGAAAGCTAACGGTAAATAATGGGGACATTTGTCCCCAAACTGATTAATCGATTCTGCCAAATAGCAAGTTAAAAAGCCGTTGGATAAGCGCTCTTAACTGTTCAATCAGATCATTGGCGCGATTAGCGGGGGCATCGTCTATTTCAGCAGACTCTTCACTTTCGGCAAAGGTTTCCGCTGCCATATCATCAACATCATCGCTAGCTTCTGCCTCTGTGGTTTCAGCTTCGCCGCTTTCTCCCATTGCAGGGGCTTCAAGAGATGGCGGGGATAATTCATCAGTGCTAGCGCTACCATCTGCGGCAGAGGGCGCTGTATTTGTCATCGCGTTTGGCTCAGGTTCGGGTGCAAGCGGTGCATCAGGGATGCTTGCTGCACCAGTATCAGCAGGTGCATTGGGTTCCATTGGTGGCACTTGTGGAAGTGCTTCCATATCCATATCTGCCGTATCGCCATCCCCCATATCATCTTCGGCGGTATCACTTTCTCTGTTTTCATCTCCGCTTGCTGCGCCCCCTAAGGCTGCATCGGATGCTGGTGTTGCAAAAGCGGTTTGCGTGCTAGTACCTTGTAATGCTTCAGGTATTGGTGGCAGGTTTGTTGGTAATGGGGTGGATGTTGCAGCAAACGTAGGGCTTGCCAGCATCAATACGGTTGGGGTTTCGCTTGGCAAAACGGCAATTTCCGCACTGGTGTCAGGTGCAGCGGTTGCTTGTGCTTGGGACGTATCGACTGCACTTTGGGTTAATGATGGGGCTTGTTGTTCATTCTGGACTTCATCAGCCGGGGCGGCTTCTTGAGCAATACCATCTACACTACTAGTTAACGCAGCATCATTACTTTGATTGAACACTGCTACTGTGATGGCAGCTACAAACCCTAATACTAAGATCACTGCGGCGGCGGCGAGTCCGCGCCGTTGCCAACCGATAATGTTATTCGGCTGTGCCCCATACATGGCTGGGTCTAATGTATAGTTGCGCGGTGCTTTCAACATGGGCATATTCCGCACTTGTTGCACTGTTTGGCGTAACAGGTCAAGTTCTGTTTGCAGTGCAGGGTCAGATTGCAGGCGCGCTTCAAGGGTGGCGCGATCTTGTGCGTTAAGTTCATTATCAATGTATGCAGAAAGTAATTCTTGATCAGTTTGTGTCATCATCATTCTTGCCCTTCATTAGGAGAACGATATTGACGTGGTAAAAGTTCCCCTTTTGCCTGCAAACAATCCCGTAACCGTCCCCGCGCACGGCTAATGCGCGACTTCACAGTCCCTAGAGAGATATTCGCAAGCGTGGCAATGTCTTCATAACTATATTGTTCAATATCCGCCATCACAGCTACCAGCCGATAGTTGGCTTTGAGTTGCTCAAAACAGTCTACAATCGCATCGGATAGTTCAGACTGTTGTAATTGGGCTTCTGGTAAAGGCGTTTTGCTCACCAATCGCCCGTCAGACTCCAAGGGATTGTTATCGTCATCTATTGAATCAGTAGGATGGCGTTTTTGCTTGCGTAGCTCATCATAACAGGCATTGATCGCGATGCGTTGTAACCATGCACGAAAGTTACCCGTTTGGTATTGGTGAAGTTTCCGAAACGCGGTGATAAACGTGTCTTGGGTAATGTCATCAGCAGCACTTTTGTCCTGTAAAATGCGATAGGCAGCGCTGTACACATGGTCTTGGTAGCGCAACACTAACTCATTAAAAGCTGTGACATCGCCACCCTTAGCAGCGGTAATTGTTAATTCTTCTTGAACCATTGACGACTCATTAGAAAGCCCGTATACTTGACATCAAATCGCCGGAGTGGCGGAATTGGTAGACGCACACGATTCAAAATCGTGCGAGGTGAAACTCATGTGGGTTCGAGTCCCACCTCCGGTACTCACCTTCAAAAATCGGGCTTGTTCCCGATTTTTGCGTTCAAGGGCAGTATAACACACAGGCTGTGTAGATGCGACGCTATATCGGGTCATTTATTGTAGCATTAATGGTAGGTGCCGCTATAGGCATATACCTTGGTTGGGAACAATTCCCCGTACAAGAAACCAATAGTGCTATGTGCCAACTTGCAGACAATTATCGAGAAGAATATACCCTCATGGTGGCGCGTGCCTACCAAGCAGATCGGGATCGAGATGCTGCCCTGCAACGCTTGTTACCCCTCAGCACCAGTACCAACGAAACCTGCCTCAATAATGCAACCTCACAGATCAACAATATTCCCGCATGGGTGCAAGAAATTACTGAACGATATTTAACCCGTGGCAGTGATGTCGGTGAAATCTGTCATCTAGCGGCGCTTTCTAACGCGTTTGGACGTCCCATCCCCAATTATGCGGATCGTGATGGCACGGTGTGTGATCAATATTTGCAATGAGCCAACAACCACCTGACGATATCATACTCGATCCTATTGAACCTGCTGATGCCAATATATCGGCGGCGGCGGTTGTGGTGGGCTTATTATTGGGGTTGGTCATAGGCTTGTTTTATACATGGCAAATTGATCCTGTGGTGATCCAAAATACCGCCCCCAATGATTTACAGGATCAAGATCGCCAGTTGTATGTTATTGCTGCTGCTCAAGAGTATGCTATCACACAGAATTTGCCGCTTGTTGTTGAACGATTAGTTGAAGCCGATCCCGATTTAAACCCGTTTGAGCTAGCCGCCCAAACCACCTGTGAATTGATCCGTTCTGGGCGGGTCAATAGTGTGACAGACATTGACGTGATCCGGAACTTACGTGCTATTTATGAACCCCAAGGTCAACTATCCAGTTGTGATACCGCCGCATTTAACACCTCAGTTCCGGTAACCATCATTGTGCCAACCCCAACCGTAACGTTTACGCCCAGCATCACACCTGTGGCAACAAAAACCCCCACCAAAGTGATAAATCCACCGCCGATTAACTCCCCCTTGCCAACCAATGAATTGCTCAACCCTGATGGTGTGACCTTCCGTGAAGCATTTGTGGAGCAGTTCTGTGATGCTACGAGTAATGGCGTGATCGAGGTCTATGTAAGAGAAGCCAATATTGGCACACCCTTGCCGGGGATTCCGATTGAAATCACGGATAGTGAACGCAATATATCTGTTTTCTATACGGGGTTAAAACCTGAACGCGGCGAAGATTATGCAGACTTTGTGATGACACCGGGCGCATCCTATCGTGTAGGGGTACAAGGGAACGGGCAACCCTCGCGCGAATTATTTGCTAACACCTGTGATGCAGAGGGAACCGTCACCAGTTATCGTGTGGTGATCCAGCGAGTGTCGAATCAATAGCGAGGGGATGAAAGATAGTGGTTTAGTAGTAAGTGATACAAGATACGCTCAATCCAAACCCCCATCCCTAACCCCTTTCCCAAACTCACGGTATAAAAGAGTGGGCGCTAAGATTCGTCAGTTTCAGATGTTTTATCTGATTCATCCGTATCCGCTTCATCTTCGGGAGGTGCTTCGCTGGCACGCCATAGCTTGTTCGCAATGTCGATAAACAAAACCCCATCTAGATGATCAATTTCATGTTGAAAAACACGTGCTAACCATCCATTGGCTTTAATGCGAATATCTTTCCCGTCGCGGTCTTGCCCTTTAATGGTAATTTGTTCATGGCGGTCTACTGTACCAAAAATACCCGGTATCGACAGGCACGCTTCAACACCTTCTACCATGGTATTAGAGCGTTTCACAATATCGGGGTTCAAAACAATATGCAAAACGCCTGCATCATCCCCATATTCTTGTTGTGATTCTTCATCATCGGGTAACTTAACCACAATCAGGCGATGCCCAATGGCAACTTGCGGCGCAGCCAAGCCAACCCCTGGCGCATCTAACATGGTTTCGATCATGTCATCGATCAAGGTTTGCAGCTTTTTGTCTTTAAAATTGGTAATGCGCTTGGCTTTTTTGCGTAGGATTTCATTATTGGGTTGGATAATCTGTAAAACAGTCATGATTATTGCTCACTTTTTTCTGCTAAAGTCTGCTGTGCAGATGGTTGATGATCTAAACTCATAGGATAGGTAGGGTTCATCGGGGGAAGTTCTAAAACACCGTCAATATCTTCAATCTTAACGGTGCCGGGGGTTAGGTTAAAGGCCAGATTTGCATACACTGGTACGGTTAATTCAAATTCTGCTCGTGACAGCATCCCCACAAAGCGCCGCCGCTTGGCGATCACATAAACCCCGGCGTCATCTTGATCAGTGACAAATTGTAACCCAAACGCATTAAATAATGTGGCACGGAGTTCAACTTGATCTAATGTGTGATGACGTACTGTAACCGTACATTTTGCCCCGCGCACATAGACTGTTAAGGGTGCGTCGGTTTTAAAAACTAATAGGTGGGATCGGGTTAAGACACCTGAAATCCGTTGGCGGCTTTCTTGGATTGCCCAATCTGCTGCTGAAGATTTGATCATACTCATGACGTGAACTGCCTCCCTAGCCAATCATTTATAAGGCTAGCAACGTTTTCAGGTTGTTCTAACATCAACCAATGCCCGCCACGCTCAATAATAGCTAATTCGCTATGGGGGATAGTAGCAGCCAATGATTCGCTAAATTTCAGGGGTGTCATTTTGTCGTGCGTGCCCCCAATAATGAATGTTGGTGCTTGAATATTCGACACTTGGTCACGGATGTCAAACCCATCACATGCCACGTAATCGTTATACAGAACTTCCGCCGGAACCTCTAACATTGCGTTATACGCTAATTGTTTATCAGCATCATTCGCATCTGGCGACCATGCCCACTCATTAATCCAGTTGGCAACGGTGACTTTATCGAGTTTAACAGTTTCGATAATTTTGGCATTAACGATTAACTTCGCGGCGGTGGTGATCAAAATAAGCCCTTTGACATATTGCTTGTGGTGTATGGCTATATATTGCGCAATCGCCCCCCCCATACTATGCCCAACCAAAATTGCGGGTTGGATGTTGGCGGCCTCTAGAAATTGAATGAGCGCATCAGCATAGGCCGCGACTGTTGTTTGGCTTTGTCCCTCTGATTTTCCATGTGCAGGTAAATCAACCGCAAGCACCCGATGCTGTGATAAGCGACGAAATGAGGCTGGCCACGCTAGGCGACTGCTACCAGCACCGTGAATGAGCACAACCGGTGTTGTGTTTGCATCATGGGGGTGATGGTCGGCAAAAAACAAATTTCCAAACGGGGTATTCAGGGTTGGCATTTCAACTCGCTATGGTTTATGGATGTGTGGGATTGTAACCAACAAATAGATCCTTGTGCGTTTCTCGTGTGATGATAGCAGGGCAGGCGAAAGATAATGAACCCAATCTTCATCCTGCACGATTAAACAGCAACAGGTACAATATGGTGATGCGGTTAAGATACACAAGGATATGGTATGCGTAAACGGGTTCCCCTACTATTGTTGATCGGGCTTTTGCTAAGCGCTTGCTTTCGGGATGCAAGTTCACCAGATGATGCAACCAGTATTCCGATCAATAACTTTTTAGATGAGGAACAGCAAGCTATTCCCTCCGCTACCGCCCCCGCCACAACCGCCATTGCGACCCTCACGGCAACCCCAGAACTCGACCCTACCAATACCTTTCCTGTGGGGGGGCCGCCTATTGAAAGCGCTACGGAAGAACCTGATGTAGAAGTTGAGGAAACAGATAACGCACCTGCCGCTGATCCTCAATCAGATTCAGACCCAGATGAACAAGATGAACCGGAGGATGGCGCAGGCGGTGCGGAACTCCCCCCCACCATTGCGATCCCCAGTTTTACACCATCAGCAGGTAATTTTGGGGATTCGGGTATCACCCCCACATCATCACTAGCAACGCAACCTGTTCCAGAGTCGTTAGTAACCCCAACTGACCCCGCACCGGAGCTTGCAGAATGTGTTTATGTGGTTCAACCGAATGACACACTATTCAGTATTGCCACAGCAAATGGGGTTACCACTGATGAATTCGTGGCAGCCAACCCTGTGTTAATTGGTAATCCGAATGCACTATCCATAGGTCAAGAACTAGCCATTCCAAATTGTGTACCAGAAGGTGAAGCCTCAGAGGCTGAAACAGAAACAGTGCCTGAAGATGATGAGGATACACAAACCGATGATGACGACACCGTGACAGATGGTGCTGCCTCGCCAACTGTTCATCTTGTTCAAGCAGGGGATACACTATTTTCGATTGCGCAACGTTATGGTGTTAGCGTGGATGCTCTTATCGCTGCGAATCCTGCCTTAGCAGCAAACCCTGATGCCCTATCGCTGGATCAAGAATTGGTGATTCCGGACAATCCACAGTAGGATATAAGTATGACAGTATCTCCACCACCTTCGGATCGACGTTATAGTCAACAAGCACGCCGTGCATTAATACGGGCGCGGCTCTTTGCCCAAGATCATGCACATCCTATGGTTGATACGGATCATATTTTGATTGGTATTTGGCGAACCGAAGGCAGCATCGGGCAACAGGTGCTAAACAGCTTTCATGTGGAACGTAACCATGCGGAAGCTGTTGTTAGAGAGCTACACCCGCAACTCGAGGAACCTTTGAATCCTGTTCCTTATTCACGCGCGTTGCAAGCTGTGTTGCTGTATGCAACCGATGAATCCTATTGGTTGGGCCAGCACTATATTGGTACAGAGCATATTTTATTAGGCTTAGTAAGGGCTGGTACGGGGCAACTCTCTAGCTTGATGATGGATTTACGCATTAGCAGTCATCAGGTGCGGCAACGCCTGCGGCGCTTGCTAAGTGAAGGCGCCTATGAGAGTAACTTAGATGCGGTCAAACGTTCCGCACGGTTAAGTGAGTTATCGCGGCGTGTGCTGAATGCTGCTGCCCAAGTAGCAACCCGCTATGAACACACCGCAACAGGATTACAACATTTATTGCTGGTCTTGGCGCGTGAAAAGCGGAGTGTTGCTACACGGTTATTAATCGAAGCGGGTATTGACCAAGAAAAGCTGGCCACTGACCTCAAACACTTACAATTTGATCCAACATTGGTGGCTACCAATTTAGATGAAGTGCTTGCCCAAGCGATTGATCAAGCAGATGCTTATGGTTCTCATTACCTTGGAACCGACCATATCTTGTTGGGTATGACGCTTGATGATGAAGGCGTCAGCCTGATGAAAGATTATGGTGTTGATGTCACTAGCTTACAAGAGCGCTTACGTGAATTGCTTTAACCACTAGCGGATAAACAGTGTCCCAATAACAAGCCCCAGACCACCCACTAACATCATCACCAATACAGAACCAATCGCCGCAATTAACAATCGATTGGTGGTACTGAGTTCAGAACTATCATCAACCGTAACTTCTGCTGTCAGCGCATCTTGTGCAATCGCGCCATAATCAATCGACATACGTCCGCCAGAACTCACGGTTAGCAAGGCGCTATTTTGCATTGTTCCTTGATGGTTGGCACTGTCCACAAATGTGATCAAATAATCCCCAACAACGAGCTCTTCAAAACAGTAGGGTTCTGGCAGGCTGTTGGAAATATGACTGCGGATAATGACACCATCAGGCAAGGCAACGGTGGTGGCAACACCCTCAAGGGGTAATTCATCACTATCTCGGGCACCACTTTGATTTGTATCTTCAAAAATCACTACACAAATTTCCCCTGTTGCGGTTTGTGCAGTGGCGACTATGGGGGCAAAGCTCAAGACACAAAAGATTAAGAAAATATATCGCATTGTGCATCCTGTTCCGTTTTGTTTCGCATTATAGCATGGCTAGCCTGTTGAAAAATGGCCACCACAAATTTACCATCATCTTTATTTTTGTGATACTGTACCCTGCGTAATCGGTCATATATCAGTTATTGATCGGTGGATATAAACGCTACAATATGATGTTATAGCAATTTTTGTTGAAAAGGATACCCCGCAATGCGTTTACTAGATTTATTTCTCTCATTTTTAAAAATCGGCTCGATTGCTTATGGTGGTGGCCCCGCCATGATTCCCGTTATTCAAACCGAAGTTGTGGACACCCAAGGGTGGATTCCTGATGAAGATTTTCGCACCGCATTAGCCATTGGATATTCATTACCGGGGCCAATTTCTAGCAAAATGGCGTTATGGTCAGGGTTGCAAGTCGCCGGGATTCCGGGGGCATTCGTTGCATGGATTGCCTTGGAATTACCCAGCTTAACCATCATGTTAATTTTTACACGGTTTTTTTGGTCAACCATGAGTACTAATGCATATTTCACGGGCGCAGCAAAAGGCGCTAGCATTGGGGTGGTGGGGTTACTCGCCTATTTGGTCTACAACCAAGCTGGCAAAATTTTTCAAACCGGCAACGGCTGGTTACAAGGCGTCATGGATCATCCCTCGTGGGTGGTTTTGGTGATAGTCGTGTTTGTACTGTCTGCATGGAGACCAACCTTGATGGTTCCGCTGAGTTTGATCGGTTCAGCCGTGTTTGGGGCATTCTTTTTGCGCTAATGAATTTTTAGCTTAATCAAATTCCCGATGTCGCCAGATGCCGCCCACCATTGTTCCGACAATAGACCAATCTAACAACGCTTGCGGGTTAAGGTCATGTGGTGCGTCATCTGCCACAATGAGATCGGCTAAGTAGCCCTGTGCCAGTTTGCCTTGTTGGGTTTCCAACCCTGCGGCGTAGGCTGGCGCAACGGTATAAGCATGTAAAGCGTCGTCTAAGGTCAAGCGCCCATCCGGATACCATCCATCGGCGGGGTGACCATTTAAATCCTGGCGGGTGATGGCGGCATATAATCCCATACGTGGATCAAAGGGATCAATCGGGGCATCAGAACCAAAAACCAAGGTTGCACCAGCATCTAATTGCAAGCGCCATTGATAGCTATAGGCAGCGCGGTCACCCCAATACCGATCGGCCATTTCCCAATCGGACGCTGCATGGATTGGTTGCATACTGGCAATGATATCGAGTTCGGCTAAACGTCCAACATCATCAGGGTGAATAATCTGGACATGTTCGATCCGATGGCGACGCGCTGAGCGCGGAATCTGATTTTGTTGCTCTTCTTGGCGAATGGTTTCAAAAATATCCAACACATCATGCACCGCCCGATCACCTATTGCGTGAATGGTAGACGCCAATCCTAGTTTGCTTGCTTTGCTGGCAGCGGTGTACATGGTGTCTTTATCAACCACCACCACGCCATAATTATCAGGTTCCCCTTCGTATGGCTCTATCATATAGGCGGTACGGGGGCCAAGTGCGCCATCAGCAAATAATTTTAAGCCGCCAATGCGTAACCATGTATCGCCAAACCCGCTACGGATTCCTAATTCGTGGGCGTGGTCGATCCACTCAAAATTGATCTGCTTGACCACCCGTAATCCTAATTCGCCACGTTCTCTTAGGCGTTGTAACGCAACCATCGCTGAGGGATTATCATAATCATGAATCCCAACCAAGCCACAGCGCCATGCTTCAGCTTGAGCTTCCGCCATCCAATCCGCGAGTTTTTCAGCGCTTGGCACAGGGATTTTTTCATCCACTGGTATCATGGCGGGCGCTTCAAATAAGATTCCGTTAGGTTCACCATCATCATCATGAACAATTTTGCCACCGATAGGATCAGGTGTATCGCGATCAATGCCCCCAATCCGTAAGGCGGCACTATTTGCCCACCCCACATGCCCTGATTTCCCCCGAAAATAAGCAGGTCGATCCCCTGTGATGGCATCTAAATCGTCACGAGTTGGAAATTGACGATCATTGTCTTCCCAAATATCTTGTGCCCAACCATGTCCGGTAAGCCATTCCCCCGCAGGGAGTTGGGCATGTTTTGCGGCAATGCGTTTGAGCGCTTCGGCTTTACTGGGCACTTGCCACAAATCCACCGCATGACGAGCGCGGCTAGTATTTTCCCAATGAATATGAGCATCAATCATGCCGGGCATCACAAACCGCCCATTGAGGTTGTATATGGTTGTGTTAGCAGACGCTAACGGCAAAATATCGTCATTAGCACCAACGGCAACAATCCGTTCGCCAATGATCGCTACGGCGGATGCTGTTGGGGTGGCAAAATCCATTGTGTGGATGCGCGCATTGTGCAAGATTACGTCAATCATGGTATCAACCTATTCAATAACCCAAATATCCGTTTGCGGGGTCGATAGCCACACTAGACCATCATTTGTAACGAGGACATCTTCTTCTAACCCAATATAACCAAAGCCATCTAACATCATGCCTAGCTCCAATGTGAAAATATTACCGGCTTCAACAACCCCATAAACGGTTTGTCCATAGCGTGCCCAGCGGGGCCCTAAGACGGTTGCCCCATCATGCACTGTTCGCCCAATATGATGCCCAACCGCATGTTGATATTCAGGGATATTGTGATCCATAAAGACCTGACGGGCGGCGGCGTCAACTTCCCAACCGATTGAACCGGGGCGCAAGGCATCGGCGGCGGCGAGGATAGCCTTCCGCATCAGATCAAAATGGGTTTGTAAAGGTTCAGGGATGCCTGCCTCATCAGGCTTTTTGATATACCAGACCCGTTGAATATCGGAAACATACTCATTTTCGACAACCCCAATATCCATATGCACCAGATTGCCCACTTGGACGGTATATCCTGCTTCAGCCACCGTATGCCCAACTTGTACCGCTGACCCGATATGCACTTGTGGGCATGGTGTCCATGAAGACACGAGACCACGAGTTGCCATTTCTTGTCGTGAAAATTCATAAATATCGAGGGCTGTTTTCTGTGGTGTAATGTATGTTGTGATGTTGTCTAAAATGGTTTCTGTTGTATGAATAGCTTGTTGAACCCGTTTAACTTCTGTTAGGGATTTACGCCCGCGCAAGCTGCTCACTAGATGTTCGGCTGACACAAACCGATCCGCAAAATTGGGGAGTTGCTGGTTTAGCAAGCGCCATAACCCATGTGGCAACCCATCGGCAGCGACATCATTTTCAGAGTAGTTTAAAGCGATTTGTGCGGGATTCATCCGTGTGAGCTGCTCCTGTAGCACAGGGAAAATATCTTGATCGTATCCAATAACCGAATCATAGCCACCCATTTGTGTAACACTTTGCGCATCATACCGCCCCACAATCGCGATCCGTTCACCTGACTGCGTCAACAAAAAGGCAGAAAGCCATGTCATATTGAGCCCCAAAATCAAATCGAGCATGGGATCATTGTTCATGTTGGTTTCACGAACAAAGGTTAACCAGAGATCAACATCTTGCTCTTGCAGCAACCCTATAGCTTGATCCAGTTTTTCGCGCTGAATGGTGAAATCAAAAGTCATAGGGATACCTGTTGGTCTAAAAAGGCTTTTAAGCGTAGGATAATTTGGCGCTCTTCTTCATTCACGTGGGCTTTATTCCGAAACCATAGCACCCAGCCCGGGATCCCTTTGGCAACACGGCGACGCTCAATCAAGGTTTCTTGCCCAGCTTGGCTTAGGGTATAGCGCACTTCCCAAGTGGTGATCCAATGATTGTATTGGTAGGCATAGCGTTCAGGTTCAACATAACGGGAAACATAAGCAGCGCGTAACGTGTCATCATATTCCATGTCAATACGTGCCCCCACCCCCTGCCCCAAGGTAATAACCTGACTGAGATTGAGTTCCCATTGTGGGAAGTTTGTTGGGTCAGTGAGTAGGTTCCAAACTGTATCTAACGAACATTTGGTTTGAATTGTTTTTTTGATGTGAGGCATTCTTAGCGCATATACTCCGCGATCCAAGGTTCAAGGGTTTGTGTGTTGGGGTAAGCCGCGCCGTTTCGCGCAAGGATGTAATTGCGATCAACCACAAACTGGTTCACATGATTACCATATAGCAAAAATCCGGGGCTGTGGCTCATCCATTCAGCGATGTTAACATCTGTTTCCATATTGCTAAAGATGGCATTGATGGCGGTTGGATAGTTATCAATTGTGGCGGGGCTTAATAGTTTGCTGATCACGGCTTCCACAACTTGTTGTTGACGAGCCGCACGGTTATAGTCGTCATCTCCATGACGGGTACGGGCGTATATCAAAGCGGTTTCACCGTCCATTTGTTGTTCGCCGGCAAAGAACTCAATCCGCATCATACCGTAATCATAAGTAGGATATTCATTATCCACAATATATTTGGGCACATTAATCGTGATCCCGCCAACTGCATCCACCAGAGCAACAAAGCTTTCAAAACTCACGCGCATATAGCCATCAATCTGAATGTCAAATGTGCCTTCCATGGCGGCGATCATTTCATCAATACCGCTCCCCTCTCGGTTTAGCTCGGCATTGCGTACCACCGTATTGGCGCGTAGCCACCCAAAACGTGGTGATTGAATAAACACATCACGCGGCACTGAAAATAAGCTGATGCTTTGATTGTTCGGATTAATGCTCAAGACCATAATCGAATCGGTACGGGCGATCTGTTCTTCGGCGGTGTTGGGGCGGGCATCACTCCCCAAAATCAAAATATTGGTCACATCGGGCGGGCTAGCGGCATAGAGCCCAACACCCCCTGCCGAAAGACAAAAGCTGATGCCACAAAACATCAAAACGCCCAAGCAACTCCCCCAAATAAAGTTTCGCCACCACGCACTTTTGCGTTGATGCGGTCGTGGTGGGGGGTGTTGGGCGGGGCGGTATGTATTGGCAATAGGATGCTGTTGCATATGGCGCTACGCCGTGCCACCATTCGGATTACTAGCCACCGTTGGTTTTTCTGGTGTGTCATATTCCAATAACATTGCCTGATACCGATCCCGATACAGTTCTGCTTGGGCACGTTGCAAGCGCCACACACGTTCAAGGCTTTTTTCTAGTGGTGCTAGGGTTTCTCGTAGAGTATCTAGTGTCGCACGGAGTTCTTGTTGTTCTTTGTTGTGGATGCGCCATGCTTCGTCATTATTGACGGTAAATTCTTTCCACCGAAGCTGATCTTCATCGATCCAATCATTCCATTCAGTGCGGAAGCGTTCTTCAGACAGCCGTTGCATTTCTGCCACTTCATTGATTCGACGTTCTAAGCGATCTCCAATGCGCTCAAAGTCGCCCACAATTTTCCGCATTTGGCGGTGTGTGTCTGCCCAAGCTTCAAACCGTTCTAGGTTGCGGCGAATATCATCATCATATTGAGAGACTTGTTGTTTAATCTCATTCAGTTGTTGTTCGCGTTGTTGCGCAATGAGATTTTGCTGATCCAAAAATTGTTGCATTTCTTCACGACGGTTTGAGTCTGCGTTTTGGGTTTCTATAATGCGTTTTTCATTACTGCGGGTTAAGCCTTCAATCAGTTCTAACCGTGTGGCGCTTTGTTCTAACGATTTACTGAGTTCGGGTAAGGTGGTTTGGATTTCGGACAAACGGCGCGTATCTTGGCGGCGTTGTTCTTCTAAGAGATCAATACGGCGGGTGGGGACTTCAATCTGTTTATTTAGGTCTTCAACCCGTTGTTGCAGGGCAACCATCGCTGCTGAAATCCGCTCACGTTCGGCGCGTGCCCCCGAAAACTCTTTCATCGTTTCTTTAAATTTTTCAAGCTCAGTTTCCAAATTACGCACCGGATTCATCAGGTTTTCGCGGGCGAGTTCTTGACGGCGCTCCAGCTCCCGTTCGGCAGTGAGGCGTTTTGATTCCATACCTTCAATAATGTCGCCAAATTCTTTCCTAAAGATCTCCAGTAATTCCGGCTCACGGTTAATCGGCATAAATTGTGACCGTTGTGCGGACAATTCATTTTCTAGCCCATTTAATTGCCGTTTGAGTTGGTCAATGACATCTTGTTGTTCACGGCTGCGTGCTTCTAATTGGGAAATTGTACTTTTGTCGCGGCGGCGCTCTTCGTCCAGCCATTCGATCATCCGTGCAGTTTGCATCACATCCATCAGCATTGTCCTATCTCTAGTCATGATTCCCCCTAAGTATAACAGGTTGAACCAGCTAGCCTAGACAAATTGATGAGTGACAGGGCAATCGCAGATGGAACGCTAAGATGGTTGGAATATGCTAAACTCGAAGAAAATAATGATGAGAGTTGATTATGAAACGTGCGGTCATTTTCTTCACAATATTGACCATGATGGGATGGTCAGTTGTGGGCGTCAGTGCCCAAACTGAATCTATTGAGTATGGGGCTGAAGTTACCGGCACCATTAGCACAGCAGAACCAAGCCAAGCATGGACATTTACAGGCGTTGCAGGTGATATTGTCAGCATTGAAATGCAAGCTGCATCCGATGATATTGGTGGATTGGATAGTTTCCTCATTTTGCAAACACCGAATGGAGATGTCCTTGCTGAAAATGATGATGCGTCTGGCACAACGGTTGACGCGGCGTTATTCAATATTGAGCTAGTGGATGATGGTGAACACACGATTATTGCAACACGCTTTGGGCAAGAGAATGGCATCTCTGAAGGGGATTACATCTTAACCTTAAATGCTACTGAGCGTGGAACACCTGCCGCAGCACCAAGTAATAATGATGAGAGTAGCGAGGAACCTGCCCCCTTAAGTGGTGACGCCATGCCACTTGATATTGGGGCATCGGTGCGGGGGAATATTGGTGGTGATGCGTATCAGGGATTATGGCAATTTGAAGGTGAAGCGGGAACAGTCATCACGATTGAGATGACCGCCGAAGATGGTGATCTGGATAGCTTCTTGCAATTATTAGATGCCGATGGCGCAGAACTTGAACGCAATGATGATCGTGATTTTGGCGATCTGAATTCCACGATTGAGAGCTATACACTACCCTATACAGGAACCTATACGATTGTGGCAACCCGTTATGGGCTTGAACAAGGGAATTCATCTGGGGCTTATACCTTATCGATCAGCATTAGTGATACAGCTATAGAAGAAAGTAGCGGCGAAGCCCCCGCTCCACAACCAGAACCATCCCCCGAAGCCTCAACGCCAACCGATGAAACACCGCCCCCTGCCTCTGCCCCTGAACAAGAAGCCCAACCCTCTGCTATCTTTGGGATCACCTATGGTGAGCAGTTGATAGGAACGGTTGTAGATAATCAAGTCACAGTGTATCAATTCTTAGGGGCAGCCAATGATGTCGTTACAATTTCCGTTAAGCGAACAGATAGTACCCTAAACCCCTTTGTGACACTACGAGATCCAAATGGAACCGTGCTAGCAGAAAATGATCGTTTTAACGGGGTTGCTGATGCCCGTATTACCGATTTTGTCTTACCAGCAGAGGGGGACTATCAAATCGTAGTCGCAGGTGAAAGCGGAACAAGTGGTGAATTTGTGGTTTATCTGCTGAGTGATATGGATGCGCCAGTGCGTGAAGCACCACTGTCTACTGAAGTTGAGGATAGTGAAGATGTGTCCGATGAGCCAGAACCAACTGCCGAACCTGAAACTGACACCCCAGAGGATTCAGAAACAGTTGATACCCCTGATGAGGATACAACATCCGCTCCAACTGCGGAACCAATGGAACCACTTGATCTGAGTAACGCCACCCTGACGATTACCTTAGCATGGGAAGGTTCCGCTGATTTCGACCTTATTGTGACGGATGCTGATGGTAATGTGATTGATTTTATCCGTACCAGTAGCCCCTCTGGCGGTATTTTCGGGGGAGATGCGAATGGATTTTGTAGCGCGAATAGCTTAACCCCTAGCGAAACGGTATACTGGGAGGGTGAATATCCAACAGGTGACTATGAAATCGAAGTGTTTTTTGTAGATACCTGTGATGACGACAGCCCAACTGATTATACGCTAACGCTTGCAGTGGAAGGTGACTCCCTTGAAACCTTTGAAGGGTCTTTGGACGCTCAAAATTCTGAGGTGTATACCTATACTATCGAATAGATGGCTAACCGTATTTGCCATCATGGGGTTGGTGATTTCAAGCTCGCCAACCCATGCTCAACCCATACCTACCCAAAACAATTGGCAAGTAGGGGTGGGTGATGGTTTTGCGTTGTTTTTTCCAGCAGAGTGGGAACTCACCATCGATCCATTAGAATTGATACTGACCGATTCACGGTCTGAAACAACCATTCGTGCCAGCGCAGTCACCCATGAGCGCCAAAACTTTGAACAAGTTCCTTTCACCACCTTTGACTATCCTGAATCCACACGGATTACATCCGAAATATATGGTGGGGCGGCAGCGTGGTTATTCCAATGGACGCAAGATGATGTTTATCGTGTGGTGGCCATTATAGAATATACGCCGACATCTTCGATTTATTTGGTAGCAGATTTTCCCACAACTAAACTTGGAACGGTCGCGCCACTCATTACCCAAATATTTGAACAGATTTTATTGCTACCCATTACCCTTTCGGTGGATACCGAGACATTTACAATCATGGTTCCTGATGTATGGTATCGGTTGAACTTGTTGGTGGATACTACCCCAACGCTATACACTGCCCCTGAGGAATCGGATGTGATTGCAATGGCCAATGGTAACGTGCCTAAAACATGGGCTGTGCAGGTACAATATGCTGTTAATACAACGCTAGACACCATTTTACAAACAAACACCTCCTTAGAAGTTGACCGTCGGCAAGTCACAATCAATGGGGCTACTATTACCCAAATTTATCGCGAAGATGCCACCCTCAGCTTATATGAAGTTATCTTCCTCCAACAACGGAATAATGATGCCTTTGTTGTTATGCGCCTATGGTTAGCAGAACCGCTCTCCATAGATGATAGTGCTTTTTTTAATGCGATTTTCGGCAGCATTCGTTTGCAATAATACAACAAATATCCGACGCTATAGCATTCAACCCAACCGTGTTTTAGCTGGATTGTTTGGAACCTAAATCTATTTGTGCGAATTTTCTTTAAACATTCTCTTATAGCCCCTATGCCATAAATCAGTTACTATATTTAGTGGCGTATTGCCGCCATGCGGTAGGCGTTTATTCAGTTTGAACAAACATTGTATTTAGGAGATGTATTCCTCATGGGTTATGAGAAAATTCAAGTACCCTCAGACGGCGAAAAAATTACAGTCGGTGCTGATGGTAAATTAAACGTACCAGACAATCCCATTTTGTTATTTATTGAAGGTGACGGGATCGGGTACGATATTATGACCGCATCCAAACGGATTTGGGATGCCGCAGTTGAAAAAGCCTACGGTGGCAAACGCAAAGTGACATGGATGGAAGTGTATTCGGGTGAAAAAGCTGCTGATCTGTACGATGGCGATTATATGCCAGAAGAAACCTTTGAAGCATTCCGTGAATATTTAGTTGGGATCAAAGGGCCATTGACAACGCCTGTTGGGGGTGGTTTCCGTAGTTTGAACGTAACACTGCGTAAAGTCTTAGACCTCTATGCTTGTATCCGCCCTGTGCGCTGGTATGAGGGTGTTCCAAGCCCACTTAAAGCTCCACAAGATGTAGATGTCGTTATCTTCCGCGAAAACACTGAAGATGTTTACGCTGGCATTGAATATGAAGCTGGCACCCCTGAAAATGAAAAAGTTGCCAACTTCTTGCGTGATGAAATGGGCGCTACTTTTTTTGAAGGTGCCGGGATTGGCGTAAAACCTATTAGTGCATTTGGCACTAAACGCCTTGTGCGCCAAGCGGTTCAATATGCAATTGATCGCGGTCGTAAATCGGTAACCTTGGTACACAAAGGCAACATCCAAAAGTTCACAGAAGGTGCCTTTGTCAAATGGGGTTACGAAATCGCTAAAGAAGAATTTGGTGACCAAACCATCTCTTGGGATGACGTTGCTGAAAAACACGATGGCAAAGTCCCTGATGGCAAAATTTTAGTACAAGATGTGATTGCTGACATTATGTTCCAAAAAATGCTCTTGCGCCCCACCGAACACGATGTGATTGCCACAATGAACTTAAATGGTGACTACCTCTCAGACGCTTTAGCGGCTGAAGTTGGCGGCGTGGGGATTGCCCCCGGTGCAAATGTTGGTGATGCAATCGCCTTGTTTGAGGCCACACATGGTACGGCTCCCAAATATACCAATCAGGACAAAGTGAACCCCGGTTCCTTGTTATTCTCTGGTGTGATGATGTTTGAACACCTCGGTTGGTGGGAAGTTGCTGAAATGATTACCAAAGCCTATGAAAAAACCATTGCTGAAAAAGTAGTAACTTATGACTTTGCCCGCCAAATGGATGGTGCAAAACAAGTTGCGACCAGCGAATTTGCCAGCAAAATCATTGAAAATATGGAATAAGCGTCATACGCTTTAGTCCTTAACTACTCGAAACCGAAAACTTAGATTTTCGGTTTCGTGCCCCTATGCAATACAATTTTCAAATTTAGAAAAAATGAAAAGGTAAGTATCAATGGTCAAAGTATTATTTGTGTGTTTAGGGAATATTTGCCGCTCCCCAATGGCAGAAGGCGTGTTTCAGCATCTTGTCAATGAAGCAGGATTGAGCGATAAAATTATGGTTGATTCAGCCGGAACCGCTGGTTACCACAGTGGCGAACCAGCCCATAGTGGAACCCGTAAAGTGTTACACGACCATGATATTGCCTATAACGGACGGTCACGCCAATTGGATCGCATGGACTTTCATGATTATGATTACATTTTGGCGATGGATAATAGCAACTTTAATAATATCAAAGCGGTACAACCCAAAAATACAGAGCCGAATATCGTGATGTTTCTAAGTTATGCGGAGGGTGTACGCGAAACGGAAGTTCCTGATCCCTATTACACAGGTGGGTTTGACCATGTATATAATTTAGTTTTGGCTGGTGCAGAAGGACTGCTAGCGACCATCCGTAAAGAGCATAATTTCTAGACATGATAGCAGATGCTCTGCGAGATCACTTATCCCAACAACTCAATACTGCCATCACATCTGTCCAAAGTGTTAGGGGTGGTGATATTAACCAAGCGGCCAAAATTGAAACAGAAAAGACAAGCTACTTCCTGAAGTGGAACCACCATGCGCCACAAGGCTTATTTGAGGCTGAGGCGAAGGGGTTAAATCTATTAAGGGCTGCTGAATCGTTGCGGGTGCCACGTGTGATTGTGTTTGATGATGCCCAATCACAAATTCCTGCCCATCTTTTACTAGAATGGATACCGACTACACGCCCCACCAATCGAGATCTGTTTGCAGAACGATTAGGTAAAGGGCTAGCGACATTACATCAGCAAACATCCCCCACACATGGGTTAGACCACGATAACTTTATCGGAACCTTGCCACAACCCAATTCTGCCACAACCGATTGGGCAACCTTTTATGCGACTCATCGGATCGGATACCAAGCACAAATTGCTGCTGCAAGAAACAGACTCTCTGCGAGTCGCGCCGCGCAAATAGGCATGTTGCAAACCAAGATGGCGTCATTGGTTCCTGCTGCAAAGCCAGCGTTATTGCATGGTGATTTATGGGGGGGCAACTATCTGGCAACCGACGACAACACCCCCGTCATTTATGATCCCGCAGTTTATTACGGTGATCGAGAAGTCGAACTCGCTTTTACATGTCTTTTTGGCGGGTTTCCACAAACTTTTTATGATGCTTACCATGCTACTTATCCGCTACCACCTGATTTCAATCAACGGATTTCACTCTACCAACTCTATCCATTAATGGTGCATCTGAATCTATTTGGCGGGCATTACGGCGCTCAGGTGGATTCCGTTTTAGCGGGATATATCTAAAATAAAAAACGGTGCAACAGCACCGTTTTTTTGTATGGCTGAAAGCACCATTTATTTGCTATTGGTGCTTTCAAGTGTGTATCGAAACATTAGATGAGTGGATAGCGACGACGTATCCATAGCATTCCACCAAGAATCGCTATGCTCAGGACTACAATAGTCAATGAGAATACAGGCAAGCGCCATTCATTAAGCTCTGATTCACCCGTAGCGGGTAGTGCATCGGGTAAACAAGCGACTGTTGCTTCAGCACAAGCTTCGGCACCACCATCAAATTGTAAACAAGCTCGATTCAAGACAATTTGAGGGCCATTAGCGACACAGGCACCGACCTCACCTTGACCAAAGAATGGTGGTGGTAAGGGGTTGCCACGCATACGTGTGCGAAGGGTAATGGTGATCGTTTCACCAGGATTAAGTACAGGTGCTGTTAGCGTATAACTTTGCCCTGCTACGGTAACCGTTCCACCAGTGCTGTTGTTATCCAAAATCTCGAATTGGGGCGGCATGTTGTCCGTGACTAAGACATTGTTAAATGGCACATTCCCCGGATTCGTGACGATAATTGTCCAAACGACCTCTTCACCGGGTTGGGCAAAGAGCGGGGAACCAAACTTGCTAATGGCAGGGTCACCAAGGGCAAGTAAGGGGTTATTCGGATCATCTGGATTATCGCCGCCGCCGCCAACACCACCCGGCGCATTTGGATCAAGGTTAACATTGGCATTAGCAGACGCTGATTGTGCTAATGCAGGGAAGTTGATAGCCGCGCTGTTGTTGTAATTGGCATTACCAGCTACGGTGACATCAAAAGCGATCTCTACACGATTGGCATTAGCGGGCGCCGCAGGGCCAATATTTCCATTCCACAAAACAGTGTTTGTGCCAGCGTTATAGGTACAGTTATCTGCAATCGGTAACGTTGTTGTACTGGCTCCAAAGGGTGTACAAACCAGATTCCCAGCAAAGGTTTGCCCTGCTTGCAACACATCAGAAACGGTTGCTTGTTGGGCAACTGCCCCTGTGTTAAGCCAAACCATCGTCCAGCGGATAGTTGTACCATTCACGACGGTACCAATTTTTGTGCCACTCGGTGGGTCAAAAATAACGCCGTTGGTGTCATCATCACTAGCGGGTGTGTTTTGACAGTTGGCAACATTCGCCAGATTTGCGGTGTTCACGATATTGGCACCCAACCCGGCATTAGCGCGCAGTGTTCCTGTTACACTGTATGTTAGTTGACCATTTTGTGGAATCTGAACACTCGTTTCATTAATTTCCCAAGGATTTTCACCATCATTGGCTTGTGCCGCAGCACTATTTGGATGTTGACAGGTTGCGCCACCACTACCAACGCATGTCCAAGAAATCGTTGCTGGATCAAACCCATTTGGATCTGCTATGGGCAAATTATCGGTGAAATCAGCTTCACATGTTGCGGCATTACTGTTTTGCACCGTGATGGTATACGTTGTGGCTTGTCCTGCAACAATGGAGTTTTGACCATCCGTTTTATTAACAGATACACCAGGACCGCGTGTGGGCACTTGATAGTCCTCAACTTCACCATCAGACGCTGGCCCTGTAGGGTTATTGCCATTGATGCTATCGGTGGTTAAACGCCAACGGGTATAGATGTTTCCATTCGTAACACTGCCCGGTACAGTTACAGGGACACTAATCACCTGCGGGGTTGCACTTGAAGGAACAGTGACCGTCACAGCATCCGCCGCTGTATAAGACCCACTACCATCCCAATCAAGCCATCCCACTAGATTTGCAGGTCGCCCAGTATTGTTATAAACCGTGACTTCAACTGTTTGGGTTTGCCCTGCTACAAACGTTGGATGATTGACACCATCTTCATCATTACCTGTACCGTTGGTATCATCCCCATTGGAATTAGCACCAGCAGCAGCAGGTTGCCCGCTACCTTCAGCATCTTCGGTGGCACCTAAGCGTAATTCAGAGATGATCAAGTGGCTGGGACCAACTTCATCACTATCATCTGTTGCGGGGTTCACAGTCGTAGCCGGGTCATTATCTGTACCATAACTGTCAGGGTTATCGCCCCAGTCAAAGACTTGAACAAAGCCAAAATCAACCGTTAGGTCACTATTGTTATCATCCACTGGACCATTACCAATAAAGGTGGGGCCATCATTGGGGTCAGTGCTTGTGCCTTCGCCGGTTTCTTCCGTATTATACCTTAGTACAATCGGTGGGCTATTGATTCCATTGGTGGCAGGCGACGGGTTATCAATCCCGTGATCACGTTCATCTTGGGTAGCATCTACAGGCGTTGTTGTATCCGTACTACTCATGTAGCGATGCAATGGACCACCTGCTCCAAAGTTGCTAGGCGGGATCCGCACAAAGTAGGTACCCTCAGGCAGATTATCAAACAGGTAGAAACCCGGATTTGCTCCTGCATCGGTGGTTTGCGGATTACCCGTAATGGTGTCAGTTACCAAGGCATCCCCTATATCGAAGGTATTGTTACCATTTACATCGCGATATAGTTCGACCCGTACACCCGAAACAGGGGTTTCACCGGGGTCAAATCGACTGTTATTGAAGTTTGCTCCCGCACCTTCATCAAACCAGACAAAATTCCCAATACTCCCGCGTTGGCGAACCATGATCCCCACGCGAGGTGGTTCAGCCGCTGCCAACAAGTCACCTGCATTTTGTCCAGGGGCTTCGTAGAAATTATGCCCATAGTTGTTCCATGCCACACCGCCTGGCTCGGGGTTTTGGATATCCCCTCCACCATAGTAGTTTTCAGCAGGAATTTCCATTTCAACTAAGAACTCAACCAAAACGCCCGGCGCCCAACCTGTTGCCCCATTATTCAATCGAATACGGAAGGATTCCACATTTTCCCAGCCATTAATGGGGGCGAGTGTTGGGTCAGTTTGCCACACCACCGCTGTACATCCGGGTATCGCGCCAAGTTCAGGGCGGCAAGGAGTACGCGAATTACTATATTCAATGATGAAATCACCTGCCGTTAGTAGAGGGTTACTGGCAGGAACCAATGGTGCCCGTTCAGAATCAACAAAAGTAATACTGTTGGCTCGCATAATCGGTCGCCATTCAGAATCCCGCGCAGTACCGACTTGGGCAAGTGTAATACCCGTATCCCCTTGATATGGGAGGATGTCATACAAATGATAATCGTATAACACCACATTACCCGAATTCTGGATAGTTAGACGATAGGTAAAGATGTCACCATATTCACCCTCGTGGACACAAGGATTACGCGAATAGTTGGGTTCGGCCAATTGGCCATTGGTTTCGGTTTGGCCATCTTCACAGGTTCCAGTTAACCCCGGTGCCACCACGATATTGTCACGACGGTCTTCATCCGCAGCATTGTATTCATTGCGTAACCATTTTTGCCCAGCAAAGCGTGCGGTGCTAGGCACGTTGTAGTTGGTGTTTGTTTGGCAGATTTGGGTCGTGTTGCCAGAACCGAAAATGTCATTGGTATCGTTAACAGTTCCGGGGTTTGTACCGGTAGATGTATCTTCACAAACAAGCTCGCCGGGGCCATTATCGACAAAGAAGGCATTATTAGTGTAGTTACTTGCTGGCGTTGCGGGGCGGATTGTCCCTGTAATTTCAATTCTCAGTCGCTTCTCACCTGTTGGTGGTGGTGCAATATCCAAACCAACTAAATCGAATCGGATAACTTGCCGTGTTTCCGCAGGGGATACCAAATTTTCTGTGGTAATTGAAAAACCAGAGCCTCCAACCCCCGCACGAATATCGGCTTCGCTGAGTGTGACATCACTACCAACTGTATTGTTATAGCTAATATCCCAAAAATCTGTCGCCGGGTCGATCAAAATATTATCGGGTATAGCATCTGCAATCTGTGGGGACTGCAAGTTAGCCGATGCCCGTTCAGTGATATTCATCTCTAAACGAATGGTCACTGTGTCGCCGGGACGTGGGTTATTGGGGGTAACTCCTTTATTCGTATCCACGCTAACATTATTTGTTAAACCCGAAATTTGTACAGTGGCGCAATTAGGTGCTGTTGTAACCAATGGGTCAGCAATATCAACACGAGAGGTTACATACATACAATTTTCGTGGGTTTCACCAATTCGTGCTGCATCATTATTACGGACTTCAAATAGGATTTCTAACCGTCGATTATTCTGGAATGAAAAGCCCATGGGTACACCGGGATTCCATGTTCCGCCCCCGTCATCACTTTGCTCAAACGTTGCGCGTATACACCGAATATCCGTTGATGGTGCTGCAATGGTGGGGTTGGAACTGCCATCAAAGGGTGATCCTGTTAAGGTTGTCCAACCGGCTGCACCAGTGGTGTCTGTGCGGCAAGTTGCTGAACTAGACACTTGGAATGTACCGCGAACATCCGTGCCGCCAGGGCTATTCCATCGAGGAATAATGATCGATGTTACCTCAAGTGGCAAAACGTCATCAGCAGTGTTGGGGGTGGTGTCAGGGCCGTTTTCAAATGGCATTTCATCCATCACGATAAATGCAGCGGTGGGGGCATTGGCGTTTGAGGTGTTTGCCCGTAAGCGCCACCGCCCAATACCATTGATCCCAACGGGGTTCTGGGAAATCACCTTATTGAGCCCTGGTGTAGAAACTTCAGGATCAAAACCGTGCGTGGTACCTGCAGAATCACAGGGGTTCACACAGACGCCTGTTGGATCATTGACATTTAAATCAACATTATTCGTGACATCTGGTGCGGCATTGGCATTTGTTGGATCACCAAAGCCAGGAGAGGGATATTGTAGGCGTATATTCTGACATAACTGTCCCGCCGAAGGCGAGCGGTTTTGGCCTGTCCATGTAAAAGTAATCTGATTACCCGCAATGGCCACAGCCGGATTGGTTCCACCAGCAGCAGGGCTTAGTACCGTCGCGCCTACGGGGAATGTATCCACTAACTGAAAGTCATTCAAAATCACATTATCAGTGGCACTGTCTGATACCACACAAACCCGATACGTCACGGGTTGGTCGAGTGCTGGTTCTGGCCCGCCGCTTTGACTAGGGAGGGTTCGTGTCTTAGTTGTACTCCATTGAAAATCAGGCGGTTCTAAGTTTAATGTACTATCTACTGGTGGAGTATTTGTTGCGGCATTTGATGTTACTGTAGTCGAGACAGTCCCTGGAGCATTAGCTGGTGGGATTGCGCCACTATCTGTATATGCTGAATCCCGAATCCTTAAGCGAACAGTGACAGTTTCACTTTCTCCGGGATCAAGCCGCTCCGCATTCACTGGGTTATTTTGGTTATCATTAATGGTAACCAAACCAGTGGGGCTTAGTGTTACATTCGTATAAGGCGCACTGGAGCTGAGTGTAATGGCCGCAGCTTGCCACCAATCGGGTAATTGTGTTTGAATATTAACATTATCACAATCACCAGCTCCTACAGTTGTACAACTAAAGCGAATCCGAAACTGGACTTCTTGCCCAACCTGTAATGTAGTTCCATCTGGTAGATCCAAAATTTCAACTGATGTTGTTGCCATCGCATAGGCAGGCAAAACAGGTTGCAGAGCAAACACCAATGTGATGGATAGTAGAAATAACCAAAATGATGTTTTGCGCATTGGATTTAGACTATGTTTCATAATGCCAATGACCCTTTTTATTTTATAAAATGATAATAATAGATTGCAATGATTGATGTTTGATATTTTGCATAACTATGATGTATTTTTCTAGCTTAACCCATTTGTATCATATTTTATTATACAACTTTAATCTAAGCGTAAAAGGCATCAAACGTCATTGTTTTGTTAAGAAATTTTTGATTATGCAATTAATGTCTATCTTTTGGGAATTTTGTAAACATGATGTGAAAATTGTAAGCAAAAAAAGCCCCCATTAAATTTCCGCGATGTGGCTCCAAGCTGCATGCTGTTCAGTAATAAACAACGGGCGCTAGAAATGTAACATTGCTGCCTGATCATGCCATTTTGTATAATGCCCGCACAAGTAAAGAGAGAACTATAGTATGCGAATTTTAATTACAGGTGCAGATGGGCGCTTAGGGTCTGCACTTGCTGAACGGCTTGCCCCCCACCATACCCTGATGCTTACCGATCAACACAATTTGGATATTACCGATCCAAGCGCGGTTCGCGAACAATTCGCCGACCATACCCCCGATTTGGTCTTGCATTGTGCTGCGATGACGGCGGTGGATGAGTGCGCCCGCCATCCCGAAAAAGCAAATGCCATTAATGGGTATGGAACCAAACACATCGTGTTAGCTTGTCAAGCGCAACACATCCCGATGGTATATGTTAGTACGAATGAAGTATTTGATGGTACCTATACCGGGTTTGTGCATGAATATGCCCCACAAAACCCTATCAATGCTTATGGATACAGCAAATGGATGGGGGAACAAATTGTACGCGATCATTTGTCTCAATTTTATATTGTGCGGACATCTTGGTTATTTGCGCATGGGGGGCGTAACTTTGTACAAGCCATTGCCCAACGTGCCAAAGATGGGCATCCGATGAAAGTTGTGATCAATGAAGTGGCGACCCCGACCTATACCGATGATTTAGCCGATGGGATTGTGCGACTAATAGCGACGGAACAATATGGCATATATCATCTTGTGAATGAAGGGCGGGCATCGCGGTGGCAATTTGCGCGTGAAATTTTGAATCTGATGGGGATGCAAGATACCCCTATTGAGAAGATCACCGCAGCAGAATATCCACGCCCCTCTAGCCCACCGGAATACTCAGTTTTAGCCAACACAGCGGCCAAAGCATTGGGGATTACATTACGCCCGTGGCAAGCCGCCCTGCAAGATTTTATGCAAAAAGAGGGATGGCTGTAAGATGCAACCCGTTCATCAAGGGCGCTTATCGGTTGTGATCCCACATTGGAATGCCAAACAATTCTTGCCGGTTTGTTTAACCGCATTAGCGAACCAAACCCATCCTGATGTTGAGGTAATCGTTGTTGATAATGCTTCTAGTGATGGCTCACAAGAATACATCAAAACCGAACATCCTGCTGTACGATTAATTGAATTACCGACCAATCAAGGGTTTACGGGAGCCTGCAATGCAGGTATGGAAGCTGCTACCGGTGAATTTATTTCACTACTCAATAATGATACAGAGGTGGTGCCTGAATGGGCGGCAGCCATTGTAGGTGGGTTCAATCAATTTCCTGATGCAGGGATGATTGCTTCACGCATGATGTTATTTGATAAGCGCGATCATTTTCATGCGGTGGGTGACTTTTATCAAGTGGATGGCATTCCCGGTAATCGCGGGGTCTGGCAACAAGATATGGGGCAATATGATGACCCGTCCTATGTATTTTCTGCCTGTGGTGGGGCATCAGCATATCGCCGTAGCATGTTAGACGACATTGGTCTATTGGATCATGACTTCTTTTTCTCTTGTGAGGATATTGATTTAGGTTGGCGTGGTCAACTCGCAGGGTATCGTTGTGTTTACATCCCTGCTGCACGTGTATATCATATGCTGTCAGCAACAGGTAGTGGCACCACAGCAAGTTATTATGTTGGGCGTAATACCTTATATGTATTGTTTAAGGATTACCCCCGCGAGTTGTGGCGCAAACATTGGGCTCAGATCCTCAAACGTCAAGCGGGCATAGCCTTTGATGCAATGCGTGCATGGCGAGGGGCAGCCGCCCGCGCTCGATTGCGCGGAATGGGGGCTGCTATGTTACACTTACCCCTGTTACTTAAAAAACGGCGCGCGGTGCAAGCCTCTCGTCGTGTTACAATAGACTATGTTGAGTCGATACTCTCACCCAGTGCAGGAGAACAAGTTGGCGACTAGACCCTTACTCTCATTGGTAATCCCCGCTTATAACGAGGGAGCGCCAGATCGCTTACCCAAAAGCTTAGAAGATATTACGCAATTTATTGCTACGCAATCTTATGAGATTGAAGTGGTGATCGTCAACAATAACAGCACCGATAACACCCTTGCGATTGCTGAAGCTGCCGCCGAAGCCCACGATTATATTCGAGTTATTACGGAAGTTACCCAAGGTAAGGGCGCGGCTGTTAAAGCCGGCATGGCGATTGCTGAAGGAGAATACTTGTTTATCTGTGATGCAGATCTCTCAATGCCAATCGAAGAAGTTGTCAAATTTATCCCACCCCAATTGGATAATTTTGAAATTGCCATTGCCTCGCGTGAATTACCTGAATCCCGTCGCATTGATGAGCCTGAATTTCGGCATATTATTGGGCGCTTATTCAATTTTGGGATTCGTATACTTGCCATTCATGGCCTTCAAGATACCCAGTGTGGTTTTAAATGCTTTCGGCACGACATCGCTCAGGAGTTGTTTGCATTACAAACAATCAATGGTTGGACATTTGATGTAGAGTTGTTATTTGTTGCCCAACAAAAAGGGTACACGATTTTAGAAATCCCCATCACATGGATTTATAAAGATCACTCCAAAGTTAAACCCTTTGCTGATCTAAGCAAAGTGATTTGGGAAATTATCAAAATCAGATGGAACTCGTATAAAGGGATCTATGAATGACACGCATCTATAAAGAGCGTGACGCCAACCTTATTCACCTCCAAAATCAACAAGTAGCGATTATCGGGTATGGAAACTTAGGACGCCCGCTTGCGTTTAACTTGCGCGACAATAATATTACACCTGTCATTGGCAACATTGATGATGACTATGCTACTGAAGCCCGAAACAATCAGTTTGCAGTGTATGACATCTCCACCGCCGTCAGTATGGCAACCATTCATTATATTGCTGTTCCTGACGAAGCCATGCCGCAAATCTTCTTGCAACAGGTTGCGCCATACCTCAAAATGGGAGATCTCGTCTTATTTGGGTCAGGCTATAACATTGTATTCAAATATATTGAACCACCCCCATTTGTCGATGTGGCATTAATTGCACCACGCACCATTGCAACGAACATTCGTCAATCGTTTCTTTCTGGGCAGGGGTATCCCGCATTTATCGCTCTACACCAACAGGCCACCACAACGCTCAATGATCGGTTGTTAGCAATGGCACTAGCGTTAGGGGCTTTGCGGCGTGGGGCACTTGAAACCACCTTTCAGCAAGAAGTGGAACTTGATTTATTTTACCAACAAGCCTTATTACCGGGCTTACACGCCCTATTGTTAACCGCAGCACAATTGTTAGTGCAAAAAGGATACCCCGAAGAAGCTGTGTTAACGGAGCTATATTTGTCTGGTGAGTTAGGGGACTTCTTTAGCCAAGCTGCCCAACAAGGGTTCAAACGTACATTAGACGGTATGGCGTTAACAGGGCGTTATGGTATTTTGTCTCGAACAGAACGTTTTCAAGAAAGTAAGCTTATGCTACAAATGGAATCTGTGTTGGAGACCTTGCAACGCGGAGATTTTGCCCGTGAATGGGCAGATGAATTTACCGATGGTTATCCACGCTTATTACGAATTCATGATAGACTCAATAAAACCACCATGTGGCGCTTAGAACAGGCTGTACTTGACTTATTTGATGAGGCATAACTATGGACTATGGATTATGGCAGAACCCGCTAAACCAACCTGCCGCACGTCGCATTGATGACCCACCGACCGCCTCCCCCCCTCAACAAGATGCCCTCCCCCCTACAACCCTCGCTGATTTTCACTTTTTATATTTAGCGCCTGGATTGGGAATGGAATATTTTTTCGATGCGTCCCGCCAATATTGGACAACCTTTAAGGTGATTGTATTACATGATCTGGATGTTGTGCGCCATGTGCCACGCCAGTATTCAGTTGCCATCACCAGTCTTGCCCGTAGCGATACGGCGCAATTTGTACGCGATGACATCGAAAGCCGTTTTGGCAATCGTGTCTTTCACGATCCCTTGGTATACGATTTTGTGGAAGACCTGCAACTGACGCTCAATGTTCGGGCAGAACGCAATGAGCCGTTTGGGGTTCCATTGACCAATACGAGCGAATAACCATTATGAAGCTCAACGAATATCAATGGTCACGGAATCCACGTGGGATGCACAATCAAGGCCCCATGAATCTGGAACGCCTGATTAACCAGCGAATGGGCATCGCCAAATTAGTCAGTTTAGGCGCGGAATATACAGATTTTTGCCGCCAATGTTTAGAGCGGAACATTACCCCCATTTGTCGTGTTTACCGCCCTCAACATAGTGCCGTACCCATCGACCCCCAAATGATGAATGAATACATTGCCTATCTGCAAGCAGGGGTAAAGTGGGTTGAAATTTATAATGAACCGAATTTAGCCATTGAATGGCCGCCCGGACGAAACTTTGATCCGATGAATACAGCAGAGGTGATTGCCCCCTTATGTGATAATTGGCTCACATGGGCCGAAGTCATGATCGATAATGGTGGGTATCCCGGCTTTATTCCACTGTCAGAAGCAGGGGGCGGTTGGGAAAATACTACCACATGGATCAATCAGATTTTGATCTATATGGCGGATCGGCACTTTAATCGGTTTGCCCGTATCTTGGATAATGGGTTTTGGATCAACACTCATCCCTATATTTTGAACCACTTTTATCAAGAGATACCCGGCCAAGGGCCATTAAGTGCCCGCCCACCAGAAACACAAAACTATGCAGAAGGCGGTTGGCATTTCGAGTATCCCTATGACCCCATTAGTCAAGCAAGTGACCCGGGGCGTACCGTCTGGGGCGAAACACCCCTCTCGCCTTTAGGGGATGTCCATGGCCTCATTGCTTGTGGTGAAGCATGGTTAGAACGGCTTCAAGAGATGTTTGGGGTTGGTGCTGTACCCGTGATGGGGACAGAAGGCGGTTTATGGCCATTGCCAGAAGAAGGTCAAGTTAAACAACTGGATCGCCGCTATCCGGGATTTACCGTGGGGAGCCACGCCCACGCCACCCAAGCGATGTTTGATTGGATTTCGACCACTGCCCCGCCGTGGATGTTTGGTGTGGCATTGTGGAAATGGGACATTTATTATGACCGCCCCAATGGCGGTTATTTGCCCGCGATTGACATTTTTCGTGACACACAACCGATCATTAAAGATGTCCCCCCCATTGAGTCTATAGGCGAGTACGCCTGGCGCACAGATGATGCCCCTCCGCCGGTACAGGTCATTATCGAACCCCCAGGGCCAGGCCCCATTCATGGCGAACCAACCTATCACTTTATGATCCTTGCACCGGGGATTAACGAAGAATGGTTTTTTAATATTGGGCGTATCTATTGGGATCGCTTTAAACCGATTTTGATGACGGTTAACGATTACATTAACTTCTTACCAAAAGATACATCTTTAGCGGCCACTGTGATCACAACCCCTGATCTTGTTGATCTGATGAATCAACAACTTGCCCGCCGTTGGGAAAATGTCTACATTGATATGATTGTGGCCGAAGAAGATCGCCAGATTGAGGAACTCCTCAATTCACGTGTGGCAGCAGGGCGTAGATTTGGATAATTACCATGAGTTATGAATTAGCGATGCAGGTTGGAGCCTTACTCCGCGAAAAACAACAACAGCTTGCCACCGCCGAAAGTTGCACCGGTGGGTTGATCAGCCATTGGATCACAGAAGTGTCGGGGAGTTCTGCCTATTTTATGGGCGGAATCGCCAGCTACTCTAATGAGGCCAAAATGCAATTACTCGGTGTTCAGGAACAAACCTTAATTAATAACGGGGCAGTCAGTGAGCCAACTGCCCGCGAAATGGTTCTGGGGGCGCAAAAACGGTTTTCAGTTGACTATGCCTTGTCTGTAACAGGTATTGCTGGCCCTGGCGGGGGCACCGATGAAAAACCCGTGGGGTTAACCTATATTGGACTGGCAACCCCGCACGATGTAAAGGTACATCAATTTATTTGGAAGGGTAACCGTAGCCAAAACAAACAATCGAGTGCCAGCGCTGCCCTACAACTACTCTTAGATTATCTTAAAACAGCTTAACTTTATTCTGGCTTGATGTGAGGTTCAATTTTAGCCATCACATCCTCAATATTTAAACCATCGGTCAAGATATAAATCGCATCATCAGCTTGTTTAAGCGGTGAATGGCTCCGCTCAGAGTCGGTTTTGTCACGATCTTTGAGGGCTTGTAGCTCGGTTTCTAGGCTTGTCTCTTTACCACTTTGGATGTATTGCTCATAGCGTCGTTTGGCGCGTTCTTCCACAGACGCATCGATATATAGTTTCAGATCAGCATCTGGCAAAACAACAGTGCCTATATCACGCCCTGCTAAAATAATTTTTTCAGAGTTTAAGGCCACTTCCCGTTGGAGGGGTTGCATGGCTTGCCGCACAAATGGGATTTTTGCAATTGCTGAAACCGTTTCATCAACGGCTTTACTACGTAGTTGATCAGTGACATCTTGTTCATTGGCAATTACTTGATACACTCCACCCCCTTGAGGCACAATCCGCAATTTTAAGGTATCCACAATACCTTGTACGGTTGGCAAATCTGCTGGGTCAATATTCCCTTGTACCACCAAAACCGTAATCGCCCGATAAAATGCGCCAGTATCAACAAACGCATAACCATATCGTTCTGCTAATAAATCACAAATTGTACTTTTCCCTGAACCTGCAGGGCCATCAACCGCTATCATACGTGGATATGCCATCACTATTCCCTTAAGTTGCATTGATTCATTCCAACAAACGAGTATAACAATTTTTGTGCTGGTATGGTGGATTAATTTAGACTTTTTTAGACAAGCCTATGCGTACTACATCATCAACAAACTATAAAACATGAGCTCATGCTGACTTATCACTTTTTCTGTACTTATGCTATGTTTAAAGCCATATTGAAATACAAAATATACCCTCGAACACAAAATAATTTTGGAGTTTTTTCGTTATGGCAAAATGGATTACAGTCGGAAAAAAGGGCGATATTCCTGAAGGCAAAGGGCTTACCGCATGGGTCAATGATCGTAGCTTAGCGATTTATGAATTTGATGGCGACGTGTACGCAATGTTAAACCAATGCCCACATCGTGGTGGGCAGTTGGCCGATGGACATATCACCGAAAGCGGGAATGTTATTTGCCCACTTCACTTTTGGGATTTTGATGTTAAAACGGGCGTTTCACGGTATGACCCTAAAGACACCGTGCCAATTTACCCTGCACGCTATGACGGGGATGAGATCCAAGTTGATTCTGAAGCGGTTCCAGCAGGGGCGCGAGGCACAGGGTATTTAAGCGATTGGGCACGGCGGTTTGATGATCGAGAGGAATTTTTGCATGATGTCCACTTGATGGCAGGCGGCAGCAAAGAACAAGTGAAAGCCATGCGCACAGGGCGTGTTGTTACCCCAAGTTTTGATGACATCTATTTTTTACCCGGCCAGTTAGCGGTATTACCATTGTTGGATCATGAAGACGTTTCGACCGAAACCGTGATCGGTAAACGGGCTAAAAAACCGTTAAAGCTTCGCGCCCCCATCTACGTGAGCCATATGAGCTTTGGCGCTTTAAGCATTGAATCCAAACGTGCCTTAGCACGCGGCACAAAATTATTTGGCACAGTGATGTGCAGTGGTGAAGGTGGGATGCACCCCGAAAGCCGCGCTGAAGCTGACCAATATATTTTTGAGATGGCATCGGGCTATTTTGGCTGGACAGAAGAGAATATTGCGCAAGCTAGTGGGATTGAAATCAAAATGGGACAATCCGCTAAAGCGGGATTAGGTGGACTGTTGCCCGGTAAAAAAGTAACCCCCGAAATTGCAAAGGTGCGTGGCATCGAACCCGGCGAAACCGCCCATAGCCCATCTCGCTTTCCAGACATCAATAGTGTAGAAGATATGGCAGCACGGATTAAAGAAATCCGTGCGATTAACCCCGATATTCCGATTGGGATCAAGTTTGCGGCGTCACGGCTAGAAGCAGATCTCGCCGCCGCTTGTGATCTCGATGTGGACTTTATCACCATTGATGGGCGTGGTGGGGGCACGGGCGCTGCTGCTAAACATGTAAAGGATCATATTGGGATTCCGAATGTTTACGCTATCCCCCGCGCCCGTCAATGGCTGGATGATCATGGGCGTAGCGATGTAACCTTATGCGTAACGGGCGGTTTCCGCACGAGTGCCGATGTTGCCAAAGCTATTGCAATGGGTGCGGATGCTGTAGCACTGGCAACGGCGTCTATGATGGCGATTGGCTGCCAACAATACCGCGCCTGCCACAACAATACGTGCCCCGTTGGGATTGCCACCCAAAAAGCAGACCTACGTGAGCGTTTTGATATAGATACATCTGCCCAACGCTTGGCCGATTTCTTTGAAAATATGCGTTTGCAAATGACGGATTATGCGCGGATGTGCGGGCGTCGGAGTATTTTTGATCTCAGCTATGAGGACATGGCAACCACCAGCACCGAAATTGCCAACCATACCCCCATAGTCCATATGTAATTTTATTGACAATATCTACAGCTTGCTCCCCGAACGCGGGGATCAAAAAAGCGGCTTGAAATTTCCAAGCCGCTTTTAGTTAACAGGCTAACTGCTAACGGTGTGAACCAGCAATCGACTACTTGATTTCGATTACTGCGCCATCAGCTTCTAATTTAGCTTTAGCGTCTTCAGCTTGTTCTTTGCTAACTTGTTCCAAAAGGGTTGCTGGTGCGCCATCAACCAAAGCTTTAGCGTCAGCCAAGCCCAAGCCATCAACCACGGTACGAACGGTTTTGATGACGTTGATTTTCTTGGGGCCAACTTCTTTGAGGATGACATCAAATTCGGTTTGTTCTTCTGCTTCTTCAGCAGCGCCACCAGCAGCACCGGGTGCAGCAGCCATCATTGGCATAGCGAACCCACCACCAGAGGAAGCTTCAACGCCCCATGCTTCTTCTAACTTGGTTTTGAGTTCAGCCGCTTCCATAACGGTTAAGTTGCTGAGTTCTTCTACTAATTTCTCGAGATCTGCCATTTTCGTTTGTTCCTTGTTTCAGTTTTATATCGTGATACTGTCTTAGATGCCGTTAGGCATTTTCGTTTTTGGCAACATATGCTGCCAAAACACTTGCCACTGATTTGACACCTGCATCCAAAACGTTGACCAAGTTTTGGGGTGGTGCGTTGAGCACATTGACCAAGCCTTGAGTCGGTTGAATGAGCATACCAACCAGTTGAGCGCGTAGTTCTTCGATGGTGGGCAATTCCGAAATGGTTTTTAGATCATCAGCCCCAATAATTTGGTTACCAATGACACCACCTTTTAAAACGAGCAACTCGTTTTCTTTTTTCTTGTCCAGCAATGCTTTGACCATACCGGGCAAATCATCACTCGCAAAGCCTACTGCTACGGGCCCTGTCAGCAATTCATCGGGTACGGGCATCCCAACATTGTCTAATGCGATCTTGAGCAAGCGATTTTTGGTCACCACATAAGACGCGCCTTTTTCGCGCAAGTCTTTACGGATGTTATTAAACGCTGGCATCTTCATCCCACGGTATTCCGTGACAATGAACCCATTAGACCCTTCGAGCATGTCCGTATAGCGTGCTAGTATATCGTTTTTCCGTTCACGTGAAATAGCCACGAGTCTTTCCTCCATACCTGTAAAGTACATCTCAAAGTTACCGATTTGCCCCAAGGCAAAACGGAACCAACGATAAGAGGATTATCGTGTGCTGTTTTCACCTTGGCAGGAAATTAAGCACGCCACTTGCAATGCGCCTGCTGTCTACGGCAAAAGAAGGTATCTTTTTCAAATGCGGGTCAAATGCTACCAAAGTGCTTGCCTAGCGTCAATGGTTTTCTCGGTGGGGAAGCAAAACAAATTGTGGTATTGTATAGCGTATGTGTTGTGGCAGTTTATATAGCAAAAAAACTATGATAGTAATTTGCGCATCTTAAGAAATTAGGGAGTAATCGCTATCGAATCAGTGCCCAAGATCACCTGTTTTCTTAAGGTGATTGCAGTACACTATGGGAACTCATATCTCACGACATCTTTACCCAACTAGCCATTTGTATAGAAAGAGCAAAAAATGTTAATTGGCGTACCAAAAGAAATTAAACCGGATGAATATCGCGTTGCGCTCCCACCCGGTGGGGCAAAAGAATTTATCAAACATGGGCATCAGGTGATTGTCGAAACCAATGCTGGGGTAGGCAGTGGCTTTACAGATGCAGAATATACAAAGCATGGCGCAGAAATTGTCTATAGCGCTGACGAAGTATGGCGACGGGCAGACATGATCATGAAGGTCAAGGAACCGCTCAGTGCCGAATTTGGTTATTTACGGGATGACTTGATTTTATATACCTATTTACATCTGGCTGCCGCCGAAAAGCTAACCCATGCTATGTTGGAAAGTGGTGTTGCTGGGATCGCCTACGAAACTGTTGAACTCTCGGATCGGTCTTTGCCGTTGTTGCAACCGATGAGTGAAGTTGCGGGGCGGATGGCAACCCAAGTTGCTGCCAATTACCTAGAAAAGCCGCATGGCGGACGTGGCAAGTTAATGGGGGGCATTCCTGGCGTACTACCTGCTGAAGTTGTGATCTTAGGGGGGGGGACTGTTGGCACCCAAGCGGCACATGTTGCGGCAGGAATGGGCGCTAATGTCACCATTATGGATATTAATTTGCAACGGTTACGCTTTTTAGCTGAAATTATGCCAGCAAATGTCCGTACCTTGTTTGCTAATAGCGCTAATATTGCAGATGCCATCACCCGTGCAGATGTTGTCATCGGGGCGATTTTGATCACAGGGGCACGCGCACCACATTTGGTTACCCGTGACATGCTTAAAACCATGCAAAAGGGGAGCGTTATCGTAGATGTGGCCGTTGACCAAGGTGGCTGTATTGAAACCACGCATCCGACGACCCATAGTGATCCTATTTTCTTTGTTGATGATGTCTTGCATTATGGCGTTGCCAATATGCCGGGGGCGGTTCCGCGGACGAGTACCATTGGCTTAAGCAATGCTACATTACAATACGGCTTGAAAATTGCCAATATGGGATTGATAGATGCCTTGAAGTCTGATCCTACTCTGGCAAAAGGGGCAAACACCTATCAAGGCAAATTGGTCTATGAACCGGTTGCCCGTGCCTTTAATCTGGACTATACCCCGCTTGAATTAGGCTAAATCAAAGCGCAATCCTGTGTCTGTTGTTGGGATGGTTGCTGTTTCGTTTAAACCATCCCACACTCGTTATGCTTCTTTAGTCGGTTATCCAACTATTTCCACCAACATCCTACTCTCATCGTTAAAATAATAGTTTTTGTATGTTTAGTCTGGCAGGGTGGGCATAAAAATACCCTACAAGGTGCATCCCTGTAGGGTATCCAATTGGGACAACAACCTGAGCCAATCTCAGGTTGTTGTTTGGCTTAACTTAACGGCCTGAACGCAATGTCCATGTTGGGGTTGGCGTTGCAGGTTCTGGAGTGTCCGTAACCGTTGGACTTGGTGTATTGGTCGGTGTATTGGTGTTGGTTGGTGTATCTGATGGCAACGGTGTATCCGACGGTGTTGGTGTATCCGACGGTGTTGGTGTATTGGATGGTGTAAAGGTATTCGTCGGCGTATCCGTTGGTGGCAACGGTGTATTGGTTGGCACCGTTGGCGTTAAACTCGGTGTAAAGTTCGGGTCAATAGTTGCCGTTGGTGGCAATGCCGTATTGGTTGCCGTGAATGTTGGTGTAAAGGTCGGTGTGAATGTTGCAAAGCTTGCAACTGGGCTCATTTCAACCACGCAGCTACCATCCATGGTGACTGTTGTACCATTGAAGTGACTTGCTAACGATCCTTGCACATCCAACTGCCCTGCCGTACCACCAAAGTCTATCCATACGTTGACAGTTTCATTAACATCAATCACCGCATCCACTCGCCAATCAGAGGAACCACTTGAGGCAGAGGTATTCACGTTATTACCAACACTACCGCCTGCATCAGAGCCATCCCATATGACAACCGTTTGTGGCGAGAATGGATCCGAGCCTTTTACAGACACCCGTTCGAGGCTCATGCTAGCAAAAGTCTTTTGCCAATTGATACTAAAGTCTGTCAAACGGCGTGGCGCATCACTACTGTTACGGAGTGTTAACCGCACCACTGCACGTTCCAAGAAGTTTTGGAATTGGAGTGTGAAATCAGTATTTAACGGATCAGCACAGAATGGCGCTAAGGTATCCGTCGCAACAGATGTATCTGGTGTTGGCGTAACATCTGTGATGGCAACTTCACATTCATTTCCACCATCAGAGTTTTGTAGGTATAGCTTTGTACCAGCAAAGTCATGGTCAGTGAAGTATCCTTCAAGCGAACTAGGGCCATTTTCAAAGCGTATTTGCCATAGTGTTGTACTATCACTGTCAAACCTACGGCGGCTTAACTCATTGATCCAGCCACTACTACCATTCTCGACAATTGTTGATGTCCAAGCAGTTGGATCAGGGTTCACATCTGCGCCTGTCCAGTGATCTTCATTCCCCACGACCAACATCCGCGCAGCATACATCCCTGTAAAGATACCGGGGTTACGCCAGTAAACCTCAGCTTTAGTGATATACATAGGAGCATCATTCGCATTCTGCACCCCAATTTGCAGATAATTTGCCAAAACGGATACGGAACTAACGGTTAAGTTACTGCAATCTGGTGTTGCTGTGGGCGATGCAGTTGCCGTAGGCGTAATGGGTGTTGGGCTAAGGAAATCCGTTGGTATTGGACTTTCGGTTGCCGTTGCATTAGAAAAGGGCGTATTGGTGACTGGAGGTGCTGTTGGCAATTCAATTTGGGGTGGTAAGTTCACCGCCCGTGTATTACGGAACGATTCATTAACCCCGACACGTCGTGCCTTCAACAAAACATACTCCCCATTACCACCCAACAATGGCATGATGGGGGTAATCAGCGGATGATTAAAATGCACCACAACTTCGATCACATCACCCGGGCCGCCAGCGTCATATTGTTCTTCGCCAACCGAAGGCCCGAACGTAGCAGAAGCATCATGGGTGGATTCTTGTACCTCGCAGAGCCGATCATTGTCCGTAACATAGCGTGTATTCTCGCTACCAGTAATAACAGAGGGACGGCTACTACACATAAAGACATGGAACCAACGAGGGTCGTTTTCACTTTCGCCAAATTGACCGTAAGTATCAATCGGCAAGTTAGCGTCATTGTTTAACCCCACAATGGCATTTCCATCCCCAATCGCGAGTCCAGATGCACCAATCCGCGCATTCTCAACGATCCAAGGCAGTCGTGCGATGTCGTTTCTTAAGCCTTGATGCTCATCTTCTGTCGGGTCACATAAAAAGCCCCATTGATTCAAGAAGATAGCGCCACTTTCGTCACATGGCACCCAATGCTCTAACAGTGTATCTTTATCCGTTTGAGCATTGGCTGGAGGATTATTCACCATCCAGTCATAAACAACTTCTGGATCCCAATCCCCCGTGATGGCGGCACGCACCGCCACACGAGCTGAGTTTTGCAAGGATACCCACGCTTGGAATATCCGTGCAAACTCAATAATTCCGAAAAGCAACAAGAGGACAATCGGCAAGGTTAGCGCAAACTCAACTAATGTTTGCCCTCGCCGTACCCGTTGTTGCGAACCTGTCCATTGCATTTGCATTGAAAATTTCTCCTGCAGTTTTACCGCGCAATACGGGTAAATAAGCGGCCAGCAATTGATTCAAACACCGCGTCTAACGATTCTAGACTGTC